>Ga0100388_10000441_pt1 | contig 38668 bp, 25 predicted proteins | sample CryGeymeta201512_FD_81536 | JGI IMG/M metagenome (GOLD analysis project Ga0100388, IMG submission 81536) | Groundwater microbial communities from Crystal Geyser aquifers in Utah, USA - Crystal Geyser metaG 2015-12 | ecosystem: Environmental > Aquatic > Deep subsurface > Groundwater | place... | reverse complement strand
TTTGTTACCAGTTTCCTATTCCTAAACCCAAAGAAATATTAATAATCGGTAAAAGTGATTTTATCAATGGTGAACAGATATCTATAGCAAAACAATTTGGAGTTTATTTCTCCTCAGAATTGCCAACTGAATTAGATTTTGAAATAGTTGTTTTAACTTCTTGGGAATTAATTGATGAGGATAAAATAGTTAAACAAGAAAAATATCCTTTTAGATTAATATTGTTCTCTAATGAAAAACAGCAACCCCAATATGAAGACATAATTAATAAACGATTGATATTTATACAGGAAGATTTTAAAGATTATTATCAAGACGTAGTCGAGAATAATAAAAATGAGAATCGACTAAGTATTTGGGAAAAAATAAAATTATCTCTTTATGAAGATTGGTTAAAGTACTTTTTATCAAGAAGAAGAATAGAGGATTCCGCTCTTCCTCTATCTTTTTACATACGCCACAGAGTGGCAAAAAATGAAGACCATAACAATGATGGATTTAATGAATATTTAAAACCCTTTGATATTGAAAAAGATTGTCAACAAAAATTGAAACCTATCTTAATTAAATATGAGGAAGATATTGAGACACTTCCAATAATTTTTAGGGGTAAACTCGATAACGTTGCAGTAAATAGAAAATATGACATTGATCCGTGTGACATAGTTAAATCGCTCGTAACTCACGGGCAAGAGAATAAGAGCAAGATACAACTGAAGAGGCATTTTGCCCCTGTCTCGATGGAGAAAAATAATAATGAGTGTCTTTATCAAGAGTCATTATCGGGTTCCCAAATATATTTTAATCTCTTTGAAACTCAATTAAGCTTTTTCCAAAAAAATAAGTTTTTATTACAAATACTCGAGAATGCGCTCATATGTGTGGCTATTATTGATGAGCGATATTTAAATCATTATGAGAAAAATCCTTCTGATCATCACAGAAAAAAAGCAATTAATAACGCTAATATTTTTACTTTTCATAAGTTCGTCTTCGAAAATAAAACTAAAAACCTAAGATCATCACAAAATACGGACGGTGATTTACTTGAATTAAATTTTGATGAATTGATTGGGAATGAGTATGATGCACTCATAATTCACCAAACAATTTTAGATGAGTTTTTTGATAATGATTTAGACAGCATAGAAGGTTTTTGTGCCAAAGTTAAAAAGAAGATCCCTCTTGTAACCATTACATCTGGGAGAGGAAAACCAGACAAGCTACCACAAAACGCTAAGTTTTTACCATTTTCCAATTTAGATTCATTTCTTATAAAAGAGTATCACGAGAAATTTTTATTAACACAAGCCATTTTAAAACTTACAAGAGAGCATAATTAACTATGGAAAAAGTTGTTATTCTAATTCCTAGAGAAAAGGATCATTTTCATTCAGATCTTTATATAGAAAAAAAAGAATTTACAGATGTTTCTATTAATGGAGAAGAAGTATATTCATTGTATAAAACTGATACCGAATTTCTGTTTATTTTGTTAAGAAAATTTGGTCAAAAGACTAATACCGAATATTGGATCGAAGAAAAATTGATTGAACTAGATAAAATCCTATCAATAAAATTTCCACAAAATGATAGAATTATTGCTATTCATTGGGGAGGAATGGAAAATTCAACTGCCTTGATAAATTATATTCTTCCCAAAACCGATGCAAGTTTTAAATTAATAAATGGAACTGCGTATTTAACTTTTTATTCTGACAGCAATGATCAAATTAGGACAAAAACAAATGGAGCCATTTATAAATTTCTATTGGCAAGACTAAAAATATTATCATTCGCCTATCTAAAAAAAATGATAATTAAACTCTGGCTTCCATTAGCAATAGACATACAAGGATTAAGTGAAGTACAAAATGACACAGTAAAAGCAGATGAATATTTTGCAGAGGTTAAAAACGAGACAGAATACTTAGAGTCTCTAAAATCTTTTCCAAAAGATGATGATTTCCCTCGGTGGGCAGAGATTAGAGATAAAAATGGTTATAAAGAATTTGATTTTAAAAAATTTCTTGATGCATTAACAAATAATGATTTTGGGCTATTATTAAATAGTACAAATTATTTGAGAGTTGAAGAAGAAGAAACGGAGGAAATAAAGAAATTAAAAAATGAAGTTGCTGAACTTGAGAAAAAGAGTAATGAAGAAGAATATGAAAAAAAGAAAAAAGAATTAGAAGAGAAAATGAAAAATCCAAACTTCCTTCCCAATTGGCTACAAGATGTCGTTGGAGTGATAGATGAGAAAATAAAAGAATCATCTAAGCCCAAAGACTAACTAAATGGACTCAACGGGAAATAAATATTTATTTTATACAAAAGAATACTCACCTCTCTTTACTTCACTACAGAGATACTTTAACTACATTCTTAAGCAAGAATTAAATCTATTATCTCAAATAGAATTACTTACTTCAACGAATGCAATATTAGTTTATCAAGAAGAACGAGAGAATCCGGATTTATTAAAAATCGTTGCAAATAATAGCAATATAAAAATAATTGTTGTTGGTTTCGACTCTAACTCCTCCTTAAACTTAATTGATTTCTCTAACATCAAAAATAATTTGTCAAAAATAATTTGCTCTGAAGGTTCACAACAAAGGCAAGTATTTACTGAGATTGAACTTATAGACAAGATCCAAAACTTTTTTAAAGGGCATGGAGAAGAATCGATCTTCCAAGTATTAAATGCGGTTATGTACTGCTTTCAAAATTATGAATTTTACAAATCAGGCGGGCTTACCGATGAGGAATATAAAGATTATTATGTTGCACCAGCTAAATCACAATGGGAGAAATTTCTTATAAGATTTGATAAGTACAAAGTTTATTTGAGGTTATTAAGGTATAATGTGGAAGTATCGGAAATAGATAATTATTGTGTTATCCTTGATGAATTTGTAAAAAACTCCAGCGAGCTTATCGAAGTGCAAGAAACTGAGGATGAAAATAATTTAGCAAAGGTTAAGAAAAATCTTGGATTAATAAAAAAAATAGATTATTTTTTTACCACAATATCTAACAAATTGGGATTAATGGATGCCCCCATACAAAGTCCTGGTAGCTGATGATAATAGAGACTTCATAAAAACTGTTTCTTTAGCGTTAAAAAATTTTACAGTTGTTTCTTGCGAAACGATAAATGAAGTAAAATCAAAATTGAATTCTGATTTTGATGCAATTTTATTAGATCTTGTATTTGATGAAAACCAACCTCAAAACCTCCAGGGTTTAGAACTTATTCCTTTCCTTCGCGGAAATTTCCCCGATATTCAAATAATTGTTATGACTAATTACTCTTCAACTAGCGCAGCGGTATCTGCAATTAAATTAGGGGCAAGAGATTTTCTTAATAAAAAAGAACTTGACTGGTTAGAATGGAAAAACAGAATTGAAAATTACTGTTTAGATTCATTTACTATCCGGAAATTAAAAGAAAAATCTTTATGTCTTGAATTAAAATATGATGAATCAGAATTAATCGGCATAAGTAAAGAGATTGAGTCAATAAGACTTCGATTAAAGGACCTTGCACAAAACAGCAGCGATATAACAATCTTTTTATCCGGTGAAACCGGGACGGGGAAAAACCTAGCAGTTAAATATTTTCTTAAACATTCTATTAGAAAAGATAAACCCTTCAAAGAATTTTCAATTTTAGAATTATCAGAAACCGTTCTTGAAAGTGAACTCTTTGGACATATAAAAGGAGCTTTCACCGGAGCAGATAAGGACAAAATAGGTTTATTTGAAAAAGCCGATGGGGGGATCTTGTTTCTTGACGAAATAGGTGATTACGATTTAAAAATTCAAAAAAAGATCATGAGATTCATCGAGAACAAAACGATCACGCCGGTTGGAGGTACCAAGGAAAGGAAACTGGATGTACAACTAATTGTCGCAACTAATCGTAATCTACCTCAGTTGATGAGTGAAGGAAAATTTCGCGAAGACCTCTATTACAGAATAAATGTTGTTAAAATTGAATTACCACCTCTTCGAAGTAGAAAAGATGATATAAGAGTTTTGACCGATTATTTCTTCAAACATTTCAAAGAAAAGGAAAAAACTAATCTTAAATCAATTTCCGAAGATACTCTCAAGCTCTTGGAAGAATACAAATGGGAAGGGAATGTTAGGGAATTGTACTATGCGATACAATCTGCGTGTACAAGAGCAAGATCAGTGAATGATAAAGTATTACAAATAGAACACTTAGGTGATGAGATAATAAAAGGGGGAAAATTAAATGAAGGACACAATGGAAAAATCTTAACTTTAAAAGAGAAAAAAGCTTTTATAGAATTAGAGGAAATAGAAAAAGCCCTCGAAAAAGCTAATGGAAAGAAAACTAACGCAGCTAAGTCTTTAGGGATAAATCTCGATAAATTAAGATATAAAGTAGAAAAAAATATTGAAAAAAATAGAGATTTAGTTAAAGGTTTCAATAATATTAAAAAAGCGTATAATACACTTTTAAAATAAATAGTCATCTGGTTAATTAATTATATGTCTTCTCAAAATCTAAATCAAAAAGAGAATAATAATTTTCTATCGTCCTCGTTGCAAAGGTATTTTAAATATGTGTTAAATAATTCCACAGATCCTATTGTTTTTGCATCGGATTCTGAATTTTATTCAAATAACTTGAAGATATTTGATGAAATAGAATTATTAAAAAAGTGCAGAAAAAATTCCAATTTATCTGCTTGTATAGATTATTATCATAACAATGAAAATTTATCAAATCAAAAGAAAGAACCGAACAAATACAATGAGGAATTTGATAAATTTATTGAAAATATTGACAATCAATCCCTTTTTGGACCTAAACAAATAACTACGGGTAATGAGGAAAAAAAATTTTTTATTAATCTTGACAAAGAAGATTTTAGATACTGGGAACTGTTTTTTTATAATTTTTTTAACCTCAATAAATTTTCCGGTTATTTTGTGTTCTACTACAATGATGTTGAGTGTAAAAATAACATTGAAATTAAAAAAAGGAATTATAATAGGAAATCATTTTCCCATAGTAAATTTCTAAGGGACTATTTGAAGGCAAGAAATTTAATGGTGGAGGTTTCTATTCAAAATCTTTCGGGGCTTATTCTATCAGATTTGAAAACAGATGAAATCAAACCCAAGGAAGATTTTAAAAATGTTTTTAACAAAATTAATGGCTCCCTTGCTAAATTATTTCCAGGGGTACAAGTAAACGAAATTTTCCCTCAAAACGGTTTAGAGCTAATTTATTATTATCAATATAATAAAAGCAAATTTGAGGATTCCAAAGGATTATCAAATACTGAATTCTTTAAAAAACAATTTCCCTATTTAAGTTTAAAAAACACCCATGAAAATTTAAGAGCAATTGATCAATTATTTTCTGAATCTAATGAGCTTAAAGATGAAGTTTTTAATAAAATAGGAAAATTTGAATATTTAAATCATTTTAGGAAAGCTCTTTCCTCATTTATCAATGCCGCTATTAAATTTAAAGAGTTTAGTCCAATATTTATTTTTTGGGATGATCATAGAGAATATTTAAATAATAAACTTGATGTTATTAAAATTTGGTTTATGAATTGTAAAATTTATGCTGTAAAACCATCAAATTATGAAGAAATAAATAGTTCCCTGAAAGAATTAAAAAGTGGAGGAAATTTCGAATTAAATTTAAGTGAATTTAAAGGGAATGAAAAGTGGGATGAAGTTAATACAAAGACTCTTTCTGAGATAAACAAAAATGACAACCCTGTTTTCATCTTTATTGACTTAGACTTTGAAGGAATTAACCTTGGGTTTAATTTATTAAGGAATATAAAATTTTATGTGACTCATAAACAACTGAAGAATGTTTTTCCTGTAGTATTCAGTCGGTATGAAGACCCTTATCATATTAGAACTTCTGTAAATAGCGGGGCAATATTTTATATAAACAAATTAAAATTTTACAGGGTTATATTTAAAATATTTGAGATGGATTTTGAAAGAACGAATAATAAACAAGATGGGAACACACACCAATCATGGAGTATATTAAATAAAATCGAACCGGCAAAAGTACTGGAATTGAAAAACATAATTTTAAAAGGTGAAAATGTAACCACAGAAAAAGATAATAATTATTCTCTCAAATTAGAAAAGGATATAGAATACAGATGGATAAATAAATTTCCTAAAGCTGATCTTCATACTCACATTGGCACCATATTTGGCTCGGACATTATACCTCTAACGTCGCTTTTAGTATTGTGTGAATTATTTGAAAACAAAAAATTATCAGAAGGAACTATTCAATCAATAATTCAATTTTTAATACCAATTGCTTTTGATCCTAATTTAAACGAACAACAAAAGAAAAACACAGATTTATTTAATAATTATAAGCTGACTTTTGCAAATAAAAAAAACACGAAGGAAAAGAGTATATTTGAAATATTGGTTAATAAACCCTACGATTTAATAAATAATAAAATACTACCTGAAGCGGCATTATTAGATCCTGAAGACACTACTTTAGAAAGATTAATAAAAAAAGAAAAATTATCTGATCCTTATTTTGAAAATAAGTTGTTACTTAGAAAAAATAAGGAAGCAAATTATGATGTAATTATGTTGTTTTTTATAATTCTTATAAACTTTAGGAATGAACAGAAATATAGTTTACCAATTGAAAATAACTTAAATGGAGGATTCAGCTTAAAATATTTTTTAGAAAAGGAATTAAATCAAATTGATCCTTCGGTTAAAAAAGATTTAACAGCTATAAAGGAATTTGAAAAAAAAATTAAGGATTATCTGAATGAAATTTTAAATAATAATTACAATAAATTTAACATCCATGAAAATTTAGATGATAGCGATCCATTAAAATTTTTACAATCTGCACGTTCAAATCAAAGATGTTTAGGTGAAAATCGTTCATTATTTAATTATTTACGTGGTTGTGAATATGGAGGAGCACCACATTTACAGACTAAAACTTCTATTTATTTAATAACAAGATATATAATTTGTAATTATGCTATACCAAATAATATTAGATATATTGGTTTAAGATGTGCAGTTGATGGTTATTCAAAACTTGGGCTGCAATCTCAGGAAGAAGCAATGGAAGCATTATTAAGGGGGGTTGATTATTATTCACAATTAGAGTATAATAAAAAAGAACAAGAGAGAAAAAAAGCACATGTTGATGTTATAATAACTGCTAAAAGACATAAAAGTATTCCGGAATTTGAAAACAATGTTAAACTTGCATTAAAATATCGACATGGATTAAATCTTAATAAAAACAAAGATAAAAGTGGATCTTTTTTTCAACAAAATTCCAGAGTTGTGAGTTTCGATTTAGCAGGAATTGAATTTGGATATAGAGTTGAAAATTTTCTTAATCAATTTCAACCACTATTAAAGAAAAGTTTCCCGATTACTATTCATGCTGGAGAAGAAGATACTTATGAGTCAGTTTGGCAGGCAATATATCTTGTTAACTCTCATAGAATCGGACATGCTCTAACTTTACGAAATGATAGAAATCTTTTAGAGATGGTTAGGGATAGACATATTGCAATTGAATTGTGTCCTTTCAGCAATTATATGACACGAAAAAACAAACGATATAATATTAATCCAAATGAGAAAAAGAGTAATTGGGAAAAAGAAAAATTTTATCCGCTAAAACAATGTTTGAAGGAACAAATAAATGTTACTATTAACATTGATAATCCAGTGGTATCAGATTCAACTTTAAACGAAGAATTTTTATTCGCTGCTAAATTATCAAATGGATTATCTAAATGGGAAATATTGAAGATTATAAAAAATGGATTTAAACATATTTCTTGTTCATTAGAAGATAAAAGAATCTTAATGAATGAAATTGAAGATGAAATATATGAAATCTTGTTAAATGAGGAATATGAATATTGAACAAATTTTTTGTTACAGGTAATAAAAACAAATTTAATGAAATAAAAAAATACTTGCCGGATTTGCAAAGACTTGATGTTGACTTAATTGAAATTCAAAGCCTTGATATTAAAGAAATTATTGAACACAAATTAAAAGAGGCCGCAAGTAAACCCAGCCTAAATAATACATTATTGATTGTTGAAGATACAGGACTATATTTGGATGCTATGAATAACTTTCCCGGTCCCTTAATTAAGTTTATGCTTAAAGCAATAGGAAACAATGGAATATATAAGGTTTGTAAAGGGTATGATAATTATCGGGCGTATGCTACTTCAATTTTGGGAGTAATAAACACCAATAATGAAGAGATTAAATTTTATTCTGGTACTGTTAATGGTAGGATAACAAAACCAGCAGGTAATTATGGTTTTGGATGGGATAGGGTTTTTATTCCCGAAGGGTCTGATAAAACTTTTGCTGAAATGGAGACAATTGAAGAAAAAAATAAATATTCTATGAGGAAAAGAGCCCTTAACAAATTTATTGCATCGGGCATTTTAACTCTATGAATTAAGTTTCCTTTTTAATAATTTAATCGGGAAAAGAAAACAAATTTTTGAATTTCATATATAAATTCTTTTGGAGGACAATTGAAATTATTACTGTTATCAATATTTCTTTCTATGATATCTTATGGTACTTTTTGTCAGGATAATCTTTCCAAAGATTTTCCCGTTCTTAATAAAACTTATCAGGCTGATTCTAAAAGAGCTGATTATGTGATTGTAATTGATCAGTCTGGTTCTATGAGAGACTACTGGCCAAATGTAAAGAATGGAATCAGTGCTCTAATAGGATCTTTACCCGATGAGGATTATGTTTCCATATTGGGTTTTTCTTCTCAATGCCAGGCCCTTGTTGTACCACGAAAATTAAATCAATCATCTAAAAATGAATTAATATCCCAGATAAGTCAACTCCCTAATCCAACCGGTCAAAAAACTGATTTATTTGAGGCAATTGATAAAACTCTGGACGAAATAAACAGACCTAATTCAAACGAACTCAAGTTTTTATTTTTTATCACTGATTTTATTAATGACCCCCCATCAAATACTAATTGGGATAATACTAATATTCACTTATTAAAAGAGAAGTATGAGCGAATTATAGGACAGACTAATCGTTTACTAAAACTTTACGCATTGCAATTACCTCTAGATATAAATAACGGCAGAGATTACGATAAATTTGCGAACATTTTTCATACACTATCAAGTCCGATTTTTCTAAATCAAAGTACTCTTATAGAATGGTTCGAAAGACTGAAGGCTGAAATCGAGAGAGAAAAATTGAGAATGATAATAGAAAATGATATTAAAAATGCCATTGAAATTGTCAGTTTTAATAATTCTATAAGTTTAATAGAAAAAAATTCTCACTTTAATATTAGTATCATTAACAAATCTTTACTTCCTTTAAGTATAGATTCAATAGTAATTTTTTCTGATGAATATGGTAAAATTCAGTCTTCAGGATTCAATACATTAGCAATATCAAATGAGGAAGTTAATCTCAAAATTGAGCTAAATAAAGAGATGCTATCACAGGGGGGAACATTTTTTCAACGAAACCCAATTACAATAAAAAGTTTTGAGATTTATACATCAACAAAAGAAGTTACAGAATTTGGAAAATTAAATCTAAGCCCCACAAAAATCTATTTTATTGATAAACAATTTTCATCATCATTTTTAGTAGGATTTAATTATTGGCAGGTTTTAATGGTAGTAATTATAGTACTCAGTCTATTCTACTATTTGTTTTATCCTTGCCTTAAACCGGTATGGTTGTTCGGTAAAAAAGATCTTAAAATATCTATTTATATTGATGACAAGGAAGTTCAATTAACTAAGGGCGAATTTACAACAAATAAAAGTCAGATAGAGATTAATAATGATATAATTTTGGAAGAGAAGGATAAACAGGTTGGTCTGAGAGATTTGTTCGAATTTAGAACCAAATTTATAGTTCTCAAGCCAAAATGTGTTTTCAGAAAACCTAAAGCAGGAACTTATGTCTCTGTAGATTCAAATCATAGATTTAGACTCTTTGAAAATACAATATCTGGAGGAGAACTAATCCATTTAGGTAAGGAATTGACCTCTAAGCCAGTTGATTTCACTAAAGGTGTCAGATTAGAATCTTTAGTCGAAGGCTACCAAAGTCATAAATTGTTAATTTTAATAAAACCGAAGTATTGAGAACAAATTCTTTGATAAACTAAATTTAGGAGAAAAAAATGAGACCTTCACTAATAATTGGTATTGGCGGTACAGGAATGGTAGTCGGCCATTATTTAAAGTACTTTATACATACTTATATGTCAGAGGATCTAAGAAACTATTTTAAGTTTGTATTTATTGATAATGATAAAAACCAATTTTCAGATTCTAGAACTAGTGGTATTAGTAAGTTCGGAGATTTTTCCAATGAAATAGTTAAGATTAGTGACTTTAATGCATATGAGATTTCTAAATTATTAAAAGCAAAAGAAAACAAAAATGATTCTTTACCTAAAATATATAATGATTTATATGGTTGGTATGATACAAAAGTTCAGGTAAAAACAACTATTTATGAAGAAGGTCTTGCTGCTTATAGAATGGTAGGAAGATCTTGTGGATATGTGAATAGAAATGCTAAAATTCAACCAGCTATTTCATATGCAGCCAACGAATTAAAGTCGTTAGTAGGTAAGTTGGGGAAAAAATTAGATGACAAAGCATTTAATGTGTATATAATAACAAGTAATTCTGGTGGTACAGGGAGTAGCCTATTTTTTGATATCTCATTAATGATCGATATTGAATTAAACACTAAAAGTAGGCAAATACCAAAAACATTAATTCTTGTCGGACCTAATTATTATTTAGAACAGAAAAAAGCAAAGAAGCATCTTGAAAGTGATTCCGAGTATCAAAATCTTCAAATAAATAGTTGGGCATTTATAGACGAGTGCGAATTCTTTGTAAAACAGTTTGATAACAACAATTCATTAATGGGAAATTATTATTGTGCACCCAGCGATATAAAAAATAAAATTAGTGATGACATTATCCTTGCACCTTTTACTTCTGCCATAATATTTGATAACAAGACCTCTTTGGACAATCGAATTGACGATAATAAGTTTTTTAATGCAATAGCTGAGGTTTTATTTTATACACTTAGTTCTTCAAGTAACGATAAATTTATTTCCGAGGTAACAACAAACTCCTTTATTCAGGTGGATGAAACAACTGGGGCAAAAAAAACCGATTTGAATCAATATCTTACTTTAGGTATAAAAGTAATAAGATTTCCTAAGGAAGAGTATAGTAAATATTTTAAAGTAAGATATGTATATGAGGTTTTCAAGAAATTTTTAGATAAAAATCCAAATGAAAAAATTATAAGAAAAACTGCAGAGGATTTTATCAATAGTGCATTTTCAGATGAAAAAAGTTTAATCGTGACAGAAGCTATTGATATTTTTAAAGGTAAAATAAAAGATGATCCCTACGCATCAGAAAAATTTCTTAATGAGTATTTGATTCATAATCCAGTTAGTTTGTTTAGAGAAAGCGAAAGCCAAAAATTTAAAAATGAAGAAAAGTTAAGGGGTCTTTTTAATGAAAATTTAAAGCTTATTGAAAAAATCAAACAAAGTATTGAAGAAATTTATAATAAGTTGAAACAAACAGATGAATTATTCAGTGGATTTTATGAAAGATACAATACGAGAAATACATTCGCAGATAAGTTAAGAAGATTACTTTGGCAGAAAGCTTATGAAATTCTAGCAGAGACCGGATATTACGGCCTAGTGGGTATAGAAGAAAATACGCTTAAAATCAAAGGATTTATAGATGTTGTAAGAGAAAAATTAGCAGAAGTATATAAGAATTATACAAATGAGTATATGAAAATTCATCCCGAGTTAACAAAAATAAAAAATGAAATAGAACAAGTTGGAAATTTGATTCTTAAAAAATCCAAGGGTCACTTTGGAGCGAAAAATGTTAAGAAAGAAGCTGAAGAAGAAATTAAAAATTACGCTTCTAAATTAGGAGATTATAGGGATAAACTAGTGAAATTGTATTCCTCCAAAATCCAACAAGAAATTTTATATCATTTTGCTCTAGGAGATATTGAGGGTGAATTATTGAAAGGATCAGCTTTTGAATACCAATTACGAACAGCCTCCGAGCTTACGAGATATGAAAAAGGTATTAAAGAGCGAATCGGAACCTTAGTCTATTCGGATAATCCTAATGCTTTAAACTTAATAAACTTTTTTGATGATAATAAAAATGAATCAAGCACGATAAAAAATGAATATCAAAAAAAATTACCCTTAATGTTTACAGAAACTACCAAAGATTATTTTACTAAATATTTGCCATATGATCCGACCAAATTATTGGATCATAAATCTGATGATGGATGGAAAAAGGGGAATGAATTGGGAAATATGTATAAACCTATAGTAATCAATAGAAACGAATTGGACTTAATTTTTAAGGTTAAAGATTTAGAAGATACTAAATACAGGCTTGCTACACTATCGGATCCAAGTAATGACAATATTAGCACTAAAAGTATAATCAACGAGATCAAAGCGACAATTGAAAATTATTGCAAAGTTAAGTATCTGGAAAATTCAGAGTCTAAAATAGGACAGTTTTTAAATAAGACAATTCAAGATGTAATTAATGAGTTGACGGAAGAAGAAATAAACAACCTAATTCAAGATGTAAGAGAAATAGAATATCCAGTAAACGCCCCAAACTTGTCAAGCATTCAGGCCATCGGACCCTATTTTAATGTACATTCTAACTTGTCACAATTTGTTCTTAACACTTTTAAGCCACAAAACAAAAATGATGTAGTAACCAATGACAAGATGGAACAAAATAAAATAGTTGCTGTATTGTATAAAAAAGGATTAGCATATGGTGAATTGACTAATCACAGTGTTCACTTCCAAGCTTATAAAGATAGGAATAAAAATGTATACCGTCCTTTTTTAAATAAAAAATGGAATGAATATACAAGAGGGCCGTGGGAAGATCCGAAATTAAAAAAATCTGTGGGTGAGCAAAGAATAATGATGAAAATTGACAGAAAAACTAAGGATATAACTTATAGAGAGGTAATAGCTTTTTGTATCAGCATTGATATACTCTTGCAGAAATCTTCAGATTTAGTAAAAAAGATATTTGTGGCAGATAAAAAAATTATTGAGAAAGATGGCTTGATCAACAGATCAATTATTCATTACGATGAAAACTTGAAAAAATTTGTTTATGCCAAGGAAGCTAAGTATGATTCAAATAAAAAACTTAGGATAAGAGAAGGTCTTAACAAAGATAATTTTGTAGAGCTAGATCTTAGTTTGGATATAAACAAATTTATTGATGAAACGGAAACAGAAAGAAATTACTTGAAATTTATAAATAGTGCGCAAAATATAGCAAAGGACGAAAAGTTTAATGATTCTGCTCTGAAAAACTTCTGTATTGCATTATCCAATTACAAAGAGGATATCAAAAAAGCATTAAATAAAAATATCAACTCTATAAGCACGACTTTCAGAAACTTGGCTGTAGAACTAAAGAATAGAAATCTTGATGATGTCAAAATTGAAGAAAGTGATTATAGCTTTGCCGATGAATTTGATGAAACAATGAGAAGGTTATTAAAAGACTTCTTCGGCATAAAGTAATTTGAGGAAAATATGAGACGGACATTCAATTTTCTTTTTAACCTTGGAGAAGAAGTTAAGGAGAAAAAACTCAGTATAGGATTTCTAATAGATCTAAGCGGCTCTATGCAAGGTGATCCACTTTATAATTTAAAGAATGCTCTACTTCAAATACTAAACCCGCTTGTGCAGTATAACTCTAATATTAATTCAACGGCTGCAATTCCCGCTGCAGATGAAGTAATGCTTATGACTTTTGCAACTGAAGTGCGGAAAGTCTGTCCCTGGGTAAAGCAAGATGATTATGATTTCTTTAAGGAACTTTTATTAGCCGTTCCCGAAGCAATATTCGGGAAATCCGGTTGCACAGCATTATATGATGGGGTATACGATATACTTAATGAATTCAACAAAGCAAAGGAAGATAATGAAAAAATTCTCATAATCTTTTCTGATGGTGGCGAATATGGTTCGAAGCGTAAAAAGTCTGAAGTTACTAATCAAATTAAAAAGTACAGACAAGGTTTTTTAACATCACCACAGTATGAATCGCTAATTAAAAGTATTGATCCTAAAATCATTGATAGTTTAATAGAAAAATTGGACGAAGATTATGTCTTTAAAGAAGATTACAAAAATCTGATTGAGAAAACTCAAATGGATGAAGTACTAAAAAAGGATATTAAGGAGTATCAACGAAACTCTGTTAATGATGTTAAGATTTACAGTTTGTTTTATGTAGGTGGAGGTTATAAAGGAGATATAAATTTACTCAAGGACTTTGCTAAAATGACTGATGGGGATGTCTATGATTCACCTCAAGAAGAATCCATCCCTACTATTCTAAATGAGATGATAATGGATATTTTATATGCGGACAAATCATCTTTACGAACAAAACTTTACAGAAGACTTAGCGGTAACTCTAATTTACGCTGGTATAAATTATTCTCATTTAATGAAGTTAAAGACAATAAGGAAGATTGCTTGTTTACTAATAAATTCGAAAACCCTATTTATTATGTAAGTGTGAATGATCTAAATAAGAAAAACTCGTCCAGAGAGGATTATCACAAATTATTTGACGAAGTTTATAAAAGTCGAACATATACTGACTTTAAAAATTGTGTCGAAGCTAATTCAAAAGAACTTAGTCACGTTTCCGGAATTAATTCTCAACTTAATGTCCTTATAGTTTTTAGAGGAAATGATAGGTTAGGAATTTCATCAGCAGAGTATCTAACAAAAAACTTAAGATCGAATATTTCTAAGTTGATTGATTCATCGACTCAAGTATGGACAAAAATTGTTATCCTGCTTGAGAAGTTTAAAGACTATTCAGACCAGGAAAATCAGGAACTATATGCTTTCTTGAATGAAATAAATCAAACAGAGAATGATGAAATTCACACAATTTATTTAATATCTGATTACAATAAGTATGCGCATAATGATAATGCCGGGTTTAGTTATTTAGAAAAACATCAATTTGAAGACTTAGCCGCAGAAATTCTTTTTGATTTAAATACTAATCAAGATTTAGATAATAGCATTATTGGCGGTACTATTGACCAGATGGGAGAATCTTCCAGATTTGTAGCAATTGGGGGTACCTCGGCATATCTAAATAAGCAAGAATATACAAACGCATTAACTAATATTTTTACTGTGGATTTTCTAACCAAGCTTTTTAATAAAGACAAAATGCCTTTCGACGAAAATTTTGTTAATGAAAAACTTAATGAATTTGTTAAAAATATAAGTTATGATATAATTTCGAAAAGATTGATAGAATGCCATCCTCAGACTGAAAATATGTTTCAGCAGTTGGGCTGTCCAAGCATAAATGAATTTACACCATTTAGAGATGAAATATTATTAAAGTCATTCAATAAGAAAAATCCAAGAGAAGACAAGGTTTCTATCTCGAGATCGTATTTTAATTTTGTTGATTATATCACTAAACTATATTATGATATAATTGATTATATAGATTCAAGTCATTCAATTGAGTTTTTTGAAGTTGAATTGGATAGAAGATTAGATACATTATTTAAAGAATATTATGCCCATCTAAAATTATTTGTAGATTCTGTGCTATATGGAAATGATAAAAGCAGTTCTCCTTTGGCTTCAAAAGATTTTTTGGAAAGATTATTTAAGATCATTGAAGAAAAATTAAAATCCAACTTAGAAAATGATTTTAAAAATGATCCTATTAATAGTGAGATAGACCGGTGGCATTTTACTAATAGTGAAGGAGTAAAGGTACCTCCCGGTAATCCTGCTGAAGATATAGATGAACTTAGAAGACAAATAAAAAACTTTCCGCTTCCTTGGTCAATTAGATTTAGATACGGTAGTTTTGGAGCTTTACTTGGTGGAATAACCCTAACTATTTTATGGTTGTTTGGTTTGGGTGTTATCGGAATATTACCAGCTTTATTACCAGCTTTTGCTTCCATCGCTTTTGGTGAGTATAAAGTAAAAACAGTTTATAAAAAGCTTCAGAATATTATTAACAAATATGAAGACACACATAAATATTACACCTGGCAAAAAGCCTTTGGTATTTATTGTGAGAAAATCAAGAATTTCTACACGTTATTAAAAGAAAAAGTAAAAAGAGAAGAAATTGATAGTGAGGATCCGTTCATATCAAATGTATATAGCGAAAACGAATTAATTGATTTGTTCTCTGATGCGTGTAGCAAAACAATTCCACATCTAGTTTTAAAAGAAGAAGAGCAAAAAACGGATTTGGACAAATTTCATATTTCACTCAAACCGTATATTCTAAACAATATATACAAAAATATTGATAGCAAGGAGACAGCCAGTAGAATTACTCTTGAAAATGATATAATTGATGAAATGAAAAAGCTGGGTTTAAATTTATCCAGTCTTGAAAATCCAAAACAATTGTTAAAGGATATTTTAACCAATATATTAAATATTAATCTGAAAGAATTTCCAAGTATTATCATAGGCCCTATCCCTATAAAATTTGAAAAGCTGGCTCCAGGTTTGCAAAGTAAATTAGATTTAATACCAATTAAAAAAGACAGAGAATTTCTTCTTACACTTTTACAAGATTTAACCGATGATGAGATAAAGGAATTGTTAGAAGTTTGGAAGGATGATTATTGGCAAAAAGCGGTTGATAAATTGATAATTTTGAGAAGGCAGCAAAATACGATTCAAAATAATTTGTTCGTTTTATGGCGGGAAATTGTTCGCTATGAAATCTGGCTCAAGAAAATCAAAGAACTGATCCAAAAATCTATAACAAAAACAGGTGAATTGGAATCTAAGTTTAATTTTGATAATGTATTTTATGCCTGGAAAGAGATGTATGGTGCAAGGAAAAAGTTTAAGGAGGGGTTAAATCAGGTTTTCTATAAAAAAGCAAATCAACTTGTCGATGCCTCTTTTGATCTCTGGAAAATTATTTTAGGTTTGAAGCAGAGCACAAACATACATTCTTTAATAAATGGTAATGCTTATCCAGCATTATCAGTCATTGCTAGTGTAATATTAGAATACCCAAGAGTGTTCAATTATTATTCGTCAAATGAGTCTTTAAGTATAGCTAACTTGAGGAACAGACACATTGAATTAAAAACTGAATTCCCTGCCCAAACAACAACAGATGATTGGGAATTTTATACTCTTTCATTGGGAAATGATCAGGTTTATTTCAACAAGATTTATTATCTGAATTTAATAAATGCTGAAAAATATTCGATTTTTAGTTCAATGCTAGAGTCATTTAAAGATTTATATAATACTCAGGAATCTCTGGATGTATATGAAAAAATCAAAGAGGATCGGGCCACTATTAAAAAGCTTTTCCTGGAAGAATTTTGTGATGCTCATCTAAGTGACGGAAAGAACATTAAAAAATTTCATTTTATAGGCGAATATAATAAATCCATAAAGAGGTGATGTATGAGTCCTGACAGTAAAATTTTAAGCGGTGATGATCGTGTATTTGAAAAAATTAAGACTACTCATTTAGTATATCCTTCAACCTTAATAAGTATATTTATTTTTGTGGTAACATTTTATTCCTATTATAACTCTGGCATTATAATCATTCCATTTTTACCATTTTATTCTTCGTATGTATTTTCTTATGTATTTCTCTTACTAATTGTGTATTTAATGACCGTCCTTACATTTAGAAGAGAAGCAATTAATATGCCAATTTTTGCCCATCACGTTTTGGTTTATGGTTATCATCCGTTGGAATTTAGTTCGAGACTCGGTGTTAAATATATTGATATAATCGGAGCAGCTTTAAGTTTTATTTTTTGTGTTATTTCATTAATCATTCCAGAAATTAAGCTGTTATTCCCAGGTTTTTTACTCTTTTTCTCATCATTTTTATCTTCAATTATTTGGAGTAGTCAAAAAAAGTGGGAATTTAAGCGTAGGATATAAGATGGAATTAATAGAACAAGTAGCATTAATTATTTTATTTGCACTAATAATAAAAGGTATTTCTTTACTTTATGATCGTCCGACTAGTCCAAAACCGGAACCCGGAAAAATTCCTGATGAATTAACCAATTCTGATGTTAGAAAGTTTTTCTGGGTTGTGGAAAATAATATCCAATCTTATTCACTCAATTGTGAAATCAAAATAAATTTGGATGAAACGAATAAAGCAAAAGAAGAATTACTTAATGAAAATAGTCAACCAAGCAAGGTATATTTTACCTCAGAAGAAGAATATTTTATTATCTCAAAAATTCAGATTCTTCATGATAAATTTGGTGTCGATTCGGATGAGGTTGATCAAATTGTTAATTATTTAAGGAGTTATGCTGATCAACATATGATGTCTAATTATCAATTTGCCAATTTAATTTTAAGCTTTGTTCATGAACAAAATATAAAATATTCATATGATGAAGATTCGACAGGACATATGGAGTATTTAAGGTTTCCTATTGAGACAATATGCGATATTACTGGTGATTGTGATTGTAAAGCGATATTGGCTTGTACATTGTTTAAAAAACTTGGCTATAAAGTTGCCTTTGCATTAATGCCGGGTCATGCAGCATTAGCGATTTCAACAGAATCTGCGCCGTTCTACTCAAATTTTGAGAAGTGGGGAATTCATTGGTATTATTGTGAATCGACAGGAAGTAATTGGAGTCCCGGTCAATTACCATCAGGAATTTATAGAGATTCAATAAAGATTAGAGAAATATGAAAAATCATTTTTTTATTAAAATTCTAGTTCTATTAATTTTTCCAATAATGAATGGATGTTCTTCGAAGGCACCAATTGATGAAATTAATTCCCATCCCCGTGACTATATCGATAAGGTTGTTACGGTGGAAGGCAAAGTGAATGAGGTATTCTCATTTACATTTATAAATTATTTTGAAATTTCTGATGAGACTGGTAAAATTAAAATAATTACCACAAAACCATTACCAGCTAAGGGAGAAATTTTATCCATAACCGGAACTGTCCAAAATTATTCAATTGGATTCGAGAGGTTATTAGTTATTGTTGAAGAAGATGAGACTGAGTAAGAATATCATCTTAAATAATAAATATTTTGTACTCAGTTTTTTAATGATTTCTGTAGCAGCCTATATTCTTGGAATATTGCTCCCTTCATTTAGTACAACAAAGTTTTACTTTTTTCACGAGGATATTTCGATTGTTAAATCTTTTTATTTCCTATTTGAGAATGGTGAATTTTTTTTAGGAGTGGTATTATTTACTTTTACAATTCTATTTCCCTCAGTTAAACCCAAATTACGCATTAGAAAAAGAAACCGGGAAAGCAAATGCCCGGGATTTGTCCCAAAGACCCCGGAACCATTCCCTTCTTTTTAACGTAAGCGCCATTTTCAAAATGATTTGATTTCCATCTTTTACTAAATAAGCCCCAATAGCAAATGTATTATATCGAAGCGTTGATAAGCGTCTTTGAACATCCGAACGAATTATAAAATGCCTAAATAAACTCATCAGATTGTATGCAAGCATCACAAAACTTAATGCTGCCTCTGTTCCATAAAAGTTATTTAGGTTAAAACTGTCAAATCCAAAATCATACTTTAGCTCCTTGATCTTGTTTTCTGCTTCAGCACGATGACGATACATCCTCCATATTTCTGCAGGCGGTAAATCGATATTGGTTACCAAACAACTGTACCGGTAGCGCTGATATAATTCTGAATCCTTAAACAAACGAAGTTGTTTGCCTGTTGCCGCCGGTCTCTCTGCTATAGATTGCCGTATCAATACCATTCTGCGAGGCGATTCCCAGCCATTAGTCTTGTAATCGGCTGAGGCTACTTCAACCCCTTCGGACAAACTCAACCAGTTTGTTTGATGGGCAAGTAGGTTTTGGATTGGAGGATACATCTTAACTGATACTATATAATTCATCTGCTTTTCTTCAAGAAGCCGAAGAACCTTTTTGCTATAAAACCCGCTGTCCAAGCGCACCAAACCAACTTTCTTCTCCTTCAGTCTCAATAGTGTTTCTTCAACAAAGCCGGTAAAGTTGCCAGAGGATGAACTATCTCCGCTACGAAGCCACATGTTTGCTACCATATCACAATCTGCTATAAATGCCATAAGTGGGTGATGGGAGGCTCTGCCGCGCTTGCTGGGGTTATAGCCCCGCTTGGCGCCTTCTTGTTTTCCATAACGTGTCATAATCGTTGAATCAAAGTCCAATGTGTAATCAGTAAACTGCAACTGACTAAAGTACCAACTACTCAATGAATTAAAAAATTCGTGATTTTTCTTCTGTGTAAATTTCTTAAAAAACCGTTTGTAAACATCTTGTCCCGGCGTTCTTTTCCATTGGAATATTTTTTTAAGGGGTGAATCTTGTCTTAGTATTTCTGTATGAAGAAAACGATTTGACCCGCACCATACGGAAACAAGAAACGATTCTATGATATCCGCCGGTTGGTATCCCCGGTTTGAGCCCGGTTGTGGCAGATGAGAATTGCTGCGTAAAAACTTTTTCAGACCGGTTTGATCGAGCATTTGTTTTAACAGTACCATCCCGCCCCAGGGAGCTAGTTCTTTGTCGGTAAACTCTATTTTCAGATTTTGGATAGTTAAGTTTTTCTTACTCTACTTGTTTTTATTTTCGATGATACTAAGTTCTTATTTTTTAACCATTTATACAACCGTTTCTCTATTGCTACGCATTAGAATGTTTCCCTATTGCGTAATTTGGGTTAAATATTTTTTTCTAATCTCCAAAATTATATTTGAGAAAAAAGGAGTAAACCAATTTCTAAAAATTGTATCAAAATGGTCGATGTTGGACGTTTTTGTGATTGCTGTTTTAATTGTCAGTTACAAAATTGGAGAAGGTTTCATAAAATTTGAGACAAGCATTGGATTGGTTTTTTATACAATATCAATTATAACTTGTTCACTTCTGCTTTATAAAGAAAAAGGTTAATTTTCGAGAACATACATGAATTTAAGTCATGCGTTTTATAATACCACCTTGTTTCGTAGCCGTGAAAAAATAAAGAACTTTGATAATGTGTCAAAGTCCAAAAGTATACCCCAGGTACGTCCCAAAGGATTCCCCACCCAAATAATTATTCTTACCCACTTAGGTTAATCAATTTTATTAACTCAATATTACCGTTTATTTTTATAACAGAACGGAGATAAAGTGGCTTATAAAAGGATAATCAGCATGAAGATTATTGACGTTATCCGGCGATATTTTGACACTCATTCAGAAGACAGCATAATCTTAAAAATCAAAATCGGTAAGGTGCCATTTTTTATGAGAAATTAGAACCGCTAAATTTGCAATCAAGGTGGGGAATCATGTGAACCTACAACTGAGGAATTATGTGGCTGTTGACACCGAATTTTGTTTTTCCTTTTCTACTCGATAGCATATCACAAAATAATTGTTAGTGCGGTAGTTTCGATAAACAAAAAAATTAGCGCCTTATAATTCAACCACATGCAGAGACCAATTTTTCACTTTTCCGCTCCCGTCAGAAGTCGGGAAGATATATTTTTCCTCATCGATTCTTTCTTTTCATTTTTTTAATAAATTTGCATTAATCATTGGACTATAAAATTATGATTAAAGGGATAATAAATATTTTGCGGCTTACGGCAATGAATTTTTTGGATAATAACTATAGCGCCGTACTTTGCTTTTCTATGCCCAGTACCTATCGGGAGCTTGCCTTAATACGAGAATTAAAAATTAAGAAAAATAGAATAAAAATTATTAAATCTTCTAATGAGTCTTACAAAAACAATAGAAGGATTTCAAATTAAAGTTTGAAGAAGATTTAGTTGTTTAGAGTATAGAATATTGTGAGTATTAAACCATTTTAAATATTGCATTGATAGATTTAAAATTGTTGAACATTATGTTTGTTCAAAATTGATCTTTCATTTTTAAAATTATTCTATGCCCGAGACGCTGAAAATGAACTTTCAGTTTCTTTAATATTAATTTAATACAGTCATAAGAAAGGAGTAACTATGTTTAGAGCACCAACATATAATAATAAAAAGCAGTGATGCGCCAACATCACTGCTGTATTTGCAAACGAAAAAGCAAGTTTGAATAATTCACTGATCATTCTGCCTTAAAGTTTGCTTAATTAAATATAAGGAATTATAAAAATGAAAAAAATTATTTTAATCCTATTAACTTTAACCTCAATAGCTTTTGCCCAAGAAATGCAAGGGCAGGAAAAAATATTGAATAAATATTTTTTGATGCTTGATAAACATAAAAATGTATACCTAAAAAATTTAACTGATTCTATCGATAGCACACAATTGATGGATATTGCTAAAGAGATTTATGCTGTTTATCAAAAAATCCCTAAAATTACATATGAACGAATGTGGGCCTATTATGATGGAAATAATAAAAATAGGGATACAATCGATTATCCCGGAATAGAGCATATGTTTCAAAAAGAAATAGAAAAAAGATTTGGCAAAGAATACTTTTACATTCTTCATTTTCCATTTACATTCGAGATAAAAGTCTTAAACATAGAACTTGTTGAATACTTCTGGGATTATAAAAAATATAAAACAGTAATAACTGCGAAAATAGAAAATGTTTTATGCGGAGAAAAATTTAAAATGGGCGATATAATTGAATTCTATTGTAGTCCGGACCAAATTGGTAATTTAAAAAAAAATAAGAATTATTTGGTCTATCTGCAATATTCATACACTCAAGAGTGGAAATATAATGGATTATTTTTATATAAAAATGGATGCGAAATTGTTAATGGTTTAATTATAGATAAGGAGTTAGAACAACAAAATAAACCGCTTATTAAAATTGATGACTTAAGAAGACAATATAAAAGTATAATCAATAAATTAGAGGGAGAGTAAAAATGAAAATTTTTTTAAGGATTCTATTTGTTTGTTCTTTTATATTTAATATTGCGGTAGGGCAAACCCAAAAATATTTTTTGGGTAGAAAATGATCCAACTTTACCGGGCTATAAAAGGCTTATTGAGGTTCAAGATCAACCATGGATTGCACTAAAAGCTAATGTAATAGATCTGGTAACATATTTTACTAATTCCAATACAATGAATCCTACGGGCTTAGATACACAACAAACTAGATTAAGCTTTTATCATATGGTAGATGTATGGGAAAATGCAGAAGCACAATATCAATTTAATATAAAGGGGTGGGCAGCTCAGCAAGTACAAGTTGGTTTTTCAACTGATCCTGTAACTTTTGGAAGTATGGCTAATATTGCAAGTGGAATTACAGCTATGCCAGTTGAAAAAGTCTCCGATTATCCATTGGGATATAGATTTATAGCTGGTTACACAAGCCAGCCTATAACCCGACAAATACAAGCAATGGTTGTTTTCAATTCATCGCAAGAATATCTTTTAGGGCATAAATGGATATTAAATTATACTATCCTTCCTCCTCCCACCGGGTAAATTTATTCTTATTTTCCTAAAGTTGCATTGCATGAACTAGGCCATGTATTAGGTCTTGCCCATAATGATCAATCTGGTTCAGTTATGTATCATGATAGTTATGTTATGCCATATAATACTGAACTAGCATGGTATGAGACACAAGCCGTCTTTTACTTATATTTTTATTATAGGGCATCTCTAAAAACTTTAATCGGCGCTCTTCGAAAATCCGGTTTGGCAACATATACCCGTATTCCGTTAGTCAATCCGTTTCCGTTATCCGTTAGCTAACTGAAACGGATAACGGTTTTTTAGAGGAGCCCTTTAGTGAATGAAATGCAAAATGCGGCGAATTACTCAATTGAGTTCAATGCAGCTTCGCTTCCGAGAGGAGTTTATTTCTACCGCCTAAACCCGGGTGATTTTGTCAGCGTTCAAAAGATGATATTAATTCGGTAAAATTAAAGTTCAAATGGTTAAAAAAAATCCCTCTCCGTTTTTATGCGGGAGGGATTTTTATTATCATTTATTTCCTATTAACTGCATCCGGTTGTGGAACCGCATGTCATACATTTCAAACAAGTTCCATTGCGTACCATTGTTAAGCTCTGACACTCGGGGCAAACATCGCCTGTATAGCCCCTCTCTATTGCCTGTTTTATATGAGTTTGTAATTTGTTTCCATTACCGCTGCCAGATGTTTTACGAAAGGTTGAACCGCTGGTTGACAAGGAATAATTATATGTTTCTTTATTGTTTTTATCTAATTCAACTAATCTCTCACTTACAACTTCTTCTTCTATAAATTCCGGCTCAACAAGTTTTTTAACAATTCCGGGAGAGGTTTTTGTTTTAACAGTTTCGTTTGCGGTATCAACATGCGAAAGATCGTTGCGTCCGAGATAAGTAACTGCAAGTTCTCTAAAGATGTAATCAATTACAGAAGTTGCCATTTTAATTTTTTCATTTCCGGAAACCATTCCGCTTGGATCGAATCGCGTAAATACAAATGCATCAACAAATTCTTCAAGAGGTACGCCGTGCTGCAATCCGAGAGAAATTGAAATTGCAAAACAGTTCACCAGGCTTCTAAATGCGGCACCTTCGCGGTGCATGTCTATAAATATTTCGCCGAGCTGTCCGTTTTCATATTCACCTGTTCTGATATAAACACTTTGTCCGTTGATTTTTGCTTTCTGTGTATAACCTGTTCTTCTATCCGGCAGACGTCTTCGTTTTGCAATATATCGATGAATAATTTTTTCAGCTATTCTAACAATATCATTTTTATCTTTATCTTCAAACAAAGCTTCAAGTTCTTCTTCGCTTACACTATTAAGAGGCTGCGATAGTTTTGACCCGTCGCGGTAAAGCGCATTTGCTTTTATTCCAAGTTTCCATGAATGTATGTAGGCATCTTTTACGTCTTTAACCGAAGCTGCATTAGGAAGATTAATTGTTTTAGAAATAGCGCCAGAAATAAATGGCTGTGCGGCTGCCATCATATTTATGTGAGCTATCGGGCGGATGAAACGGGTTCCTTTCTTACCGCATTTGCTTGCCGTATCGAATACAGGGTAGTGCTCGTGTTTAAGGAACGGAGCGCCTTCAATAGTCATTGTACCGCATACAAAATCATTTGCGGTGGCAATTTCTAATTTCGAAAATCCTAAAGTGCTTAATAAATTGAAATCAAAAGAATTTATTTCCTCTTCATCCAGGTTTAGTTTTTCTGTTAAAAATTGGGCGCCTAAAGAAAACTTGTTAAAAGCAAAACCCATTTCGAATACCGAGGGAAGCATCTTTTCAACTTTTGCAATGGCTTCGTCAGTAAATCCTTTCGCTTTTAATGATTCGTTATTTATATGCGGGCAGCCGACAAGAGTGCCGGTGCCTTTTGCGTATTTTACAATTTCTGATATCTGATCTTTATTGTAACCCAATCTCTCAAGAGCAGGGGGAATGGATTGATTTATAATTTTAAAGTAACCACCGCCTGCAAGTTTTTTAAATTTCACAAGAGCAAAATCAGGTTCAACTCCTGTTGTATCGCAATCCATAACAAGCCCGATGGTTCCGGTTGGAGCAATTACTGTAACCTGTGCATTTCTAAATCCGTGTTCGGTACCGAGTTGAAGCGCTCTATCAGCATCTTCTCGTGCCGCTCTTAGCAAATCCGAGGGGCAGTATTTAGGATCGATGCCGACCGGATAAATTGATATTCCTTCATATTCCTCATGGGGAACATTATAAGCTGCCCGACGATGATTGCGCACTACCTTTAACATGTGCTCTTTATTTTTTTCGTAATGAGGAAAAGGTCCCTGCTCCTTAGCCATCTCGGCGGAAGCGGAATAAGCGCTCATATGCATTATTGCAGTAATAGCTCCGCAGATGGCAAAAGCTTCATTACTGTCGTATGGAATTCCTTGAAGCATAAGCAAGGAACCAAGGTTTGCATAACCTAAACCCAGTGTTCTGAATTTAAAACTACGCTCTGCAATTTCTTTACTCGGGAACTGAGCCATCAAAACGGAAATTTCCAATACAATCGTCCAGAGTTTCGCTGCATGTCTATAGGCTTCGATATTAAATTCACATGTTTGGGTATCATAAAATTTAATAAGATTTAACGAAGCCAGATTACAAGCAGTATCATCGAGGAACATATACTCGCTGCAAGGATTTGATGCGCGAATATCACCATCCTCGGGGCATGTATGCCATTCGTTAATAGTTGTATGAAACTGAATGCCCGGATCGGCGCAAGACCAGGCTGCATAAGAAATATCATCGAACAAATCCCTTGCAGAAAGTGTCTTTGAGGGTTTTGGTGCGCGGTTTTCTTTTTTTGCTTTATTCTTTTCTGTCCGCCAGTAAAGATTCCAATGTCCGTCATTAATAACCGCATTCATATACTCATTTGTAACACGGATCGAGTTATTGGAATTTTGACCGGCTACGGTTGCGTAAGCATCGGAAGTCCAATCAACATCATACTCAGGAAATTCGATAGACTTGAAACCAAGTTTGGCAAGATGAATAACCCGTTCGATATAGTTATTCGGTATATATGACTTTCGGGCTTCAAGCACAGCTCTGCCAAGTTTTTTATTCATCTTTTTATTGAAGCGGTCGTTTTCGGGGTGTTCATCGTAACATGCTTTCATAATCATGTTAAGATGATAATTGCAAAGCTTACTGCCGGCAACAAGAGCCGCCACTTTTTGCTCTTCAACAACTTTCCAATTAATATATTCTTCTATGTCAGGATGATCGAGATCTATAGTAATCATCTTTGCTGCGCGTCGTGTTGTGCCGCCCGATTTAATTGCACCTGCAGAGCGATCGCCTATTTTTAAGAACGACATCAAACCGCTAGATTTGCCGCCGCCGCTTAAAGGCTCTTCTCCGCCGCGGAGCTCGCTAAAATTAGAGCCGGTTCCGCTGCCATACTTGAACAATCTTGCTTCGCGAACCCAAAGATCCATTATGCCGCCTTCGTTAACAAGATCGTCTTTAACAGATTGGATAAAACAATTGTGTACAACAACTCCATTAGCCAAAAATTTTCCTGATTCAGTTTGAATATCATAGACTTCTTCTTTGATTGCATAATCAATAGAAATGATTGTTTCTTCCGATAATGAACTTTTATTTTTTCCAATTACCTCGTTGTTCAGAAAACTTAGTTTTTCTTTTTTATCCCTGGAAATAAATCCGATTTGTTCATGGAATTTCAATCTTTCTGAATAATAAGAAATAATAACCTGGTATGATCTTTTGCGATTTGCCCGTGAATCATTTACGGGTGAAACAATAGAATAAATTCCCAGGCTTAAAAGAAGAACCTGAACATCATGCGCTAAAGCTTCAGATATTGTTGTTAGAACAATATCTCCCGAATTTCTCCCTTCTTCTTTCCTAATCCTTACACAACCATCTGCCTGGAAAAGACTCCTAAGGAAAATTCTTTTTACTTTTGGACTGTTTTTAAAAATAGTTGAAGGAACATGTGCCGTTAAAGAATTATTATTTAGTTCATATTCATTAACAAAAGAATCTACCCTGTTGGAATCGAGTTTGACAGTTCGATAAAGGTCACTGATATTTTTTCTCGTTACTACTTTATATTCACCGAAGATTTTATTAAAAAGTTTAGTAACGTAGGAATATTCGTCATCATTGATGGTAATCGCACCAAAAAGAGTTGTTTTAGCATTCCTGTTATATTTACCATAATAACCGTCACCTATAATCCATCCTGCAAGCGCTGATTTAGCTATTTGTAAATCTTCAAATCCGGTTATATTACCGTTAATATTTTCTGCGAAATTATCTTTATAAAAATCTCTTTTTCGCTGATCAGATTTTTTACTTTCTGAAAGAGCGTTTTCACTGTTTTCTGAAAGGCTTTCAAGGATTAATTCTAGTTCTTCATTGGGAGTTATTTTTATTTGATTTGAAAATTGTTGAACTTTTCTTCCCAGACAGTATTTCAACTCATTCCATTGGTAAATACCACCATCTTTAAGCCTTATATCTGAAGATAATATTAAGTGGTCATCTGTGAATTCAATAAAATTTCCGTTTTTTAATTCGGCTCTGAAAATATCTTTCTCTCCATTATTTTTTATTGCAACCACTTTAACATAATTTTCTCCGTCAAACACTTTAAGGTCAGTTAAATTATTATTGACAATTTCTTCAATTTCATAAATACCTTTATCTGTAAAAAGTTTTGTATTTCCTCGTGCGCAAGCATGCGGCTGCGGGTGAGTGTAAGCATCCGAAGAAGCGGTTAATTCTCCTGTTTTATAATCTACATAATAATGACCCTGAGATGGACCAGTTATGCCGTATGCCCAATTTAAACCTGTATTAAACCACTGCGGACTATTTGGCGCCGCCATTTGATTGGCAAGCATATAAACATGTTCATCATAAAATGCTTTTGCATCTTCTTCGGTGTCAAAATAATTTGCCTGCCATCCCCAATAAGTCCATGTTCCGGCTAAACGATGAAACACCTGGCGAGAATCTCTTTCCGAAGAGTACCTTTCTTTTTCCGGAAGACTCTCTAATCTTTCAGTGTCGGCTTTTGATGGCTGAAGCCAGACGGGGATATTTTTTTCTTTTATTTTTTTTAGCAGTTTAGGAACACCTGCCTTGCGGAAATACTTTTGGGCAATTATGTCGGTAGCAACTTGAGACCAAAAGGAAGGGATTGTTACATCTTCCATTCTAAAAACAATAGACCCATCCGGATTTTTAATTTCAGAAATTCTTTTTTCAAATTTAAAGGTTGATAATGGGTCTTTTCCTTCTTCAGTAAATAGTCTCTTTATTTGCATTCATTACTCCCATAAAAAATATTATCTAAAAAATTGTTAGTTTCTTTTGCAGCGTTAAAATGAAAATTTCTATTTTGGTGATGTATCGTAATCATAAAGTGAAATTAAGTTTGACTTGATTTGTGATTGTCTTTACCGACAAAGTAAGAAAAAAAAACTTTAAAAAAAATATCAGTGTTGATTATAATTTTATTTTTTTTGTGTTGTAATTTTCTAAACACAAAATCGAATTTTTATAATCAAAAAACAAATTAAATTTTAAATAAAATGAAAAAAAAATAAAAAATAATTTTGGGCTTGACGTAAACTATCGCATTAAAGCAATAATCGTTATGTTTCATACTCAAATTTTGTTTGTTATTTTCTATTCGTAAATATATTCCGCCGCTTATGTAACTATTAAAGCATCTTTACAAAAGAACTTACAAGTTTGCGGTAGAAAAAATGTTGATTTTGAACCACCAGAGCATTTTTTTTGTTCGTTAAAAAAAGGATTTTAATTTGAATGATGAAAAAATAATTGAGGTTAAAGATCTCTCGAAGCAATTTAAAGACATTAAAGCGGTAGATGACCTAAGTCTGAATGTTTATCGTGGAGATGTATTCGGATTCCTCGGCCCAAACGGAGCTGGAAAAAGTACTACAATAAGAATGCTGCTTTCGTTGATAACGCCTAATAAAGGCAGCATAAAACTGTTTGGAAAACCTCTTAAAGAAAAACGTCTCGAAATATTAAGAGAAGTGGGAGCTATTGTAGAAAAACCGGACTTTTACGGTTACCTTTCTGCGTATAAAAATCTTGAAATTCTCGGAAAAATTTCGGGGCACCCGATTAAAAAAAACAGAATAATGGAAGTGCTGGAATTAGTCGGTCTTTCTAAACGTTACCGCAGCAAAGTAAAAACATTTTCGCACGGAATGAAACAAAGGCTTGGACTTGCACAGGCGCTCATTCATGATCCGGAATTAATTATACTTGACGAGCCTACTACCGGGCTGGATCCGCAGGGGATGAAAGAGATAAGGGATCTTATTCTTCACTTAAGTAATGATCAAAAGAAAACAATATTTTTAAGCTCACATATTTTATACGAAGTTGAGCTTGTTGCAAATAGAATGATTATCATCAACAAAGGGGCAAAAAAAGTTGAGGGTAATGTTGATGAGCTGCTTAGAGCAACGGATCTTAAAGTTACATTTGAAGTTAGCGATACAGTCAAATGTATCAGCCTGATCAACAATTCATTATGGGCGGACAAACTACGAAGCGAAGCGAACAACCGGCTTGTATTTTCACTTGAGCCGGAGGAAATATCACGTATCAATAAAATGTTTGTCGAAAACGAAATTTTAGTAAGCGGTATTGTACCTACACGTTCGTTAGAAGAGTATTTTTTATCAATTATGGAGAATCCTTCCTAATGCTTACTGTAATAAACATAGAACTTTACAAAATTTTCAGAAAGTGGCGCACGTATATCGGGTTTATGGCAATAGGAGCGCTCGTCCCCATCATTCAAATTGCGATGATGTTTGAAGGTGAACGTTCTTTAGATTTTATGACGCGCAATCTACAGCAATCATTTATTTTTGTAGGGAACCTTCTTAATGGTTATCTCGTATCCTACATAATTCTAAATATGCTTGTTATTCATATTCCTTTTCTTGTAACGCTTGTCGCCGGTGATTTACTTGCGGGTGAAGCTACAGCAGGAACGTACAGGCTGCTGATAACAAGACCAATTTCGAGGTTGAAACTTGTAACTGCAAAATTTATTGCGGGAGTAATTTATACAAATTTACTAGTACTCTTTCTTGCAGTTATTAGTCTCGGTCTCGGGTATTTTATATTCGGATTTGGAGAATTAATTGTAATTAAAAGCACCAGCGTTATAATTTTTGCGCGCGAAGATGTTTTTTGGCGTTTCATTCTCGGTTATGGATTTGCATCGCTTAGTATGCTTGTTGTTACTTCGCTTGCGTTTTTATTCTCTTCACTTGTTGAAAACGCAATTGGACCGATTATGACAACAATGGCTATTATAATTGTGTTCGTAATTATTTCGGCAATAAACATTGAGTTCTTTCAAACTCTTCGCCCATATATGTTCACAACTTATATGAACTCGTGGCGTCTGTTTTTTGACGACCCGGTTGACTATTCTGAAATATTGAAATCAATGGGAATACTTGCCGGACACGTCTGCGCTTTATTCGGTATTACGGTATATCTATTTAGTAGAAAAGATATTTTGACTTAATTGAAATTCACGGAGATTTGATGAAAAAACTATTTGTTTTCTTTATACTTTTTACGGTGGTTGTGTCGGCGCAAAAAAAAGATGCCGAACAGATCCTTGAGAAAGCCAAAAACACTTTCAATCAAGTGAAAGATTATGTTGTTGATGTTAAAATAAAAGTTGATGTAGAATTTTTAAAAGTTCCCCAAACAAATGCAACTATTTATTTCAAACAACCGGATAAGGTTCACGTCGATTCGGATAAATTTGCAATGCTTCCTAAAGAAGGGTTGAATTTCTCACCTCTTTCTTTTCTTCAAAAGAAATATACGGCAATTTATGAAGGTGAAGAAAATTATAAGAACAGTAAAAATTATGTGGTTAAAATTATCCCGCTCGGCAACGACAACGACATAGTGTTAACTACTTTTTGGATAGATCAAAATGATTATGTAATTCGTAAAGTTGAGTCATCAACCAAAATTAGCGGCACTTTCAAAATTGAGATGGACTATGCTGACATCGACAATAATTATCATTTGCCCTCTCAAATGGTTTTTACTTTTAATGTAGATAAAACAAATATTCCATCTACAATAAGCGGCGATGTTGACCCGGACAAAAGACAGAAAAAAAACAAGAAAGGGGAAGCAGACGGATTTACAACAACGGGTAAAGTGATTATTAATTATAGCAACTACAAAGTAAACAAGGGAATATCCGATTCAATTTTTGAGGTGAAAAAAAAGAAATAAAAACGTAATCTTGGGGGGGATAATTTCTCCGTGCATCTTCGGCATGGCAAGGAAACTTAAAAGTTGAAAGTAAAAACATATTGACACAAAAAATCCTTTGATTAACAGATAAAAGGCGGTACTAAATATGAATATATTAAATTACAACGACACACCTTTGCCGGAGTGTGATGGTTTTACACCATACCAGATGCACACAATTATTTATTTCCCTTTCTCCGATGAGTGCCCGATCAAAGTAAACCTGCCGGATAAAGAATTGATACTTAGTGAAAGTCCAATATTTAAATTAGTTTTAGAATTATTATCAGTTTTGGATGATGCCGATATCAAGCTAACTCAAAAAGGAAATCTTCCGGTCAATCTAATTAAAGATATTTATGCTAAAAAATATTCTAAAGAAGAATTTGTTGAGAGGATGATAATAAAAATTCACTCGGAGACGGATTGGACTATTCTTCACACTGTAAAAATAGTTATAATACTTGCCGGTCTTGCTAAAAAAGTTCACAATCGTTTGTCGTTAACAAAAACGGGGAAAGATTTTTTAATGGAAGAAAATTATCCTATGATATTCGTTTATTTTCTGGAAACGTTTTGTCGAAAATTTAACTGGGCACACAATGACGGATTTGAGAACAACGATATAGGGCGAATAGGTTTCTTATACTCACTTCATATTCTTAAAAAGTACGGTGGAGAATTAAGAGCATTAAAATTTTATTCGGATAGCTATTTCTCTGCATTTCCCGCATTTGACTATATATTGGAAAACGCTGAGTATAAATTTAACAGAAGAGATTTTGCATACCATGTAAGATTTGTTGAAAGATTTGCTAAATGGTTTGGCTTTGCTGAAGTTCGGGTTGAGGGGGATGATTATTTGAGCCAAAACGTAAAAGTTAAAAGAACAAAATTATTGGAACAATTTCTGCGGAGCTAATTAGCCGCTAAGCTGCGTAGCTGAAGATTCGTTTATTAAGGTAATTAATAATTCGGTTGTAAATTCATAACAAGGTAAAAAATGAACAGAAAATCAATAACTCTCCGGATAGTATTTAGCATTGTTGTAATAGCATTGCTTATTATTCCTTTAACGATGATTCAATCATTGATTTCGGAGCGACAAAGTTATCGTGATGGCGCAGTAAAAGAAATTAATAAGAGTTGGGCAGGGAGTCAGGTAGTTGCAGGTCCTGTTTTATCAGTCATCAGTGAAAAATGGGTTACGAACCAGGAGGGTAAAAAGAATTTATCTCAAAACAAATTTCATTTCCTTCCAGAAAATCTAAGTATTGAATCAGAGCTTATTCCCGAAACAAGGTATCGGGGAATTTATGAAGTAACATTATACAAAGCTAAAATCAGAATTACTGGCTTTTATGATTTTGACAAATTACAAACAATTAAGTTTTCTGAATTACTAAAAAACTCCACTGACAGCTATCTATCTTTTAATATATCCGATTTAAAAGGAATTCAAGAAAACGTTCGCATTAAATGGAATGACAATGATAAAGAAGTAAATCCGGGGTTAAAAAATCAAGAGATTTTTAAGAATGGTTTTATAACGAATGTCGAACTTAGTTCTGATGTAAAAAAATATTATTTCGATATTATTTTGCAATTAAAAGGAAGTGAAAATCTTGAATTTATTCCAATAGGAAAACTCACTGAAGTTTCGATGAAATCAACATGGAATAATCCAAGTTTTTTTGGTGAATTTCTTCCTTCTTCAAGAGAAATAAAAGAAAGTGGTTTTAATGCAGAGTGGAGAATAAATCATTTCAACAGAGAGTATCCCCAAGAATGGTCTAATAATAAATATAATTTATATAATAGTTCCTTTGGAGTAAAACTTCTGATACCGGTTGATGAATATCAAAAAACAATGCGAACTTCTAAATATGGAATTATGATAATAATATTAACATTCGTTAGTTTTTTTATGATAGAAATATTTAGCCAAAAAGGTTTACATCCAATTCAATATTTATTAGTAGGGCTTTCATTAGTAATATTTTATTCGATCCTATTATCAATCTCAGAATATATCTTATTCCATTATTCATACATAGTCGCTAGCGTACTTGTTGTAAGTATTATTGGAATTTATACTTCAAGTATTTATTCGAGCAGAATATTCGGAATAATTATTAGCGTGTGTTTAATTTTGTTTTATGGGTTTATGTATATAATCCTGCAGCTTCAGGATTATTCTTTACTTATTGGAAATATCGCTTTGTTTCTTATATTAGCTGCGATAATGTATTCAACAAGAAAAGTAAATTGGTATGAATTATTTAGTAATAAAAATAACATTGAGTAATTAAAAACAGCATAAAACGTTTAATGGATTCATTCCGGGGTACCGAATTTGAGATAAGTATAGAATGCGAGACCGGAGTATAATCATGTATTTCTACTAATCCGTTAATCTTTGTATAAGCAGCGAATAAGCTTAACTGTTTCAATAACCTGCTTCGAGATAAACCATTGTATTCATACTTTATATCCCCAAAACCTTTATGGACGAATAAAAGCGTATTTCGCAAGAACTGTAGTAGGAAATCGATGAAGTTTTGCTTTGCTATTTTGTATATTAGCCAATAATTTTATGTCAATTATTAATTTTGTACATGGCGGTATTAAAAAAATATTTCGAATTTACCGATAGAAAACAAATCTGGCGTCTTTTAATTTCGGACACAAACATGCTTGTGATAGAAACAAGAGACGTTGAAAATAAACAGGCTTTTTTTTCTTGTTACAATCTGGAAAATGGAAAACCTGTATTCAAAGAATTCCAGTTTGAAGAAAAGTTCTGGCTCGGTATAGAAGAAGTGAAAGATGATATTATCTATTTGCACAAATTTGCAAAACCGGACCTGCCATGGCACATTGGCATAACGGCATTTTCAATTAATGAACAAAAAATACTATGGACAAACAAAGAGATGAGTTTTTTGTTTACTGTCGGCAGCGAGATTTACTCTTATAAAAATAAGTTTGATGGGAAAGATTTTTTTATACTTGACTCCTGCGACGGCAGTATTAAAAAGGAACTCGGCAATGATGCAGTTTACGTAAACAAAATGATTGAGGAGCAACGCAAAGATTTCAGCAATTACAACTTCCCCGAACCATTTAAAGGCAGTTTTGAAGACAAGCCGATATTAAAAAAAGAAAAAGAAGAAAATTTTATCTCCGGAGATGTTTATTACGTTGAAAAATACGGATTGATGTTCACAAATTATCATACTGCCGGGGATGATGGAACTTTAACAAATATAATAAAGGTTGTTGAAATTGATAGCGAAAAAGTTATCTTTGAAGAGAAGTTAAATAAAAAATTAAAAGTTTATATCCCTGACTCATTCTTTTTAAAGGATTATTATCTCTTTGTTTTAAAAGAAAAAGAAAAACTTTTAGTTTATAAAATAAAATAATAGCCTGTGAGAGAATTATGCAATTAACAGATTCCGACAAAGGTATTCTTTTGTTAGCAGCAAGAGAATCAATTCGTTCGATCTTTGGTGAAGTAGCAATGCCAATCATCGAATATAAGGACTATCCTAATTTGCTGACAAAAGCCGGCGCTTTTGTTACATTAACGCAGGGCGGGTATCTGAGAGGATGTATAGGTTATTTAACTTCCGAGAATTCAATCTATCAAACTGTTTGTGATGCCGCAAAGCAGGCTGCACAGAATGACCCCAGATTTTCACCGCTTGATGCTTCCGAGATAGATCATATAAATATAGAAATTTCAGTCCTCACTCCGCCGCAGCCTATTACTGATTATGAAGATATTATTATAGGACAGCATGGTTTAATTTTGGAAGAGCCGCCTTTCCGGGGATTATTGTTGCCCCAGGTAGCGGTTGAGCAGAAGTTTACGGTTGCGCAGTTTTTGACCGCTCTTTGCGAAAAAGCCGGAATGAACTCTTATGAATGGCAGGAAAGATTGCTTAATGTAAGCGTTTTCGGAGCTATAGTTTTTTCTGAAATTGGAAACAGGAGAAGAACCTATGGCGGTTAACAGAAAACCAGCTGTAGCGGGGATGTTTTATCCGTCAAATAAAGATGAACTGAAAACTCTGATTAGCAAACTCCTCACTGACTCACAACCGGAAAACGTACCGCAAAATATTCTGGGAATCATTTCACCTCACGCCGGTTATATTTATTCCGGAGCAACAGCGGCTTATGCTTATAATTCAATCATCGGGAAAAATTTTAAAACGGTTATCATTCTTTCACCGAGTCATCGCGAATATTTTTATGGAGTTTGTATTTACGATGGGAATACTTACGAAACTCCGCTTGGTGTTGTTGAGATTGATAAAGAGATGGCAAATAAAATTACTTTAGGAAGTAAATTTATATCTATCGGGGACAAAGGGCACAGCAGTGAACATGCGGTTGAGGTTCAAATACCTTTTCTGCAAAGCGTGTTAAAAAATTTTAAAATAGTTCCGATGGTAATGGGAGATCAATCGTTGGAAATAATAAATGAAACTGCAAAACAAATAGCGAACGCTGCAGATGAAAACACACTAATTGTTGCAAGCTCCGACCTTTCCCATTTTTATGCTAAACAACAAGCTGACAAACTTGATTCACTAGTGGCTCAAAGGATAAATGATTTTGATTTTAATCAGCTGCATGAAGATTTTGAAAAACAAAGATGCGAAGCGTGCGGCGGCGGGCTAATCATAACGCTGATGAAAGCTGCATCGCTTATGAATAAAAACCAGTCGATGATTCTTCACCGTTCCGATTCGGGAGATGTTTCCGGCGATAACAGCGAAGTTGTTGGATACTTATCGGCTGTTATTTATGGTGATTAAATGAATGACCTAAATAATGAGATCGCCTTTATCGGGGCTGGCAAAGTGGCGTCGTCTTTAATAAAATCATTTCTCAAAAATCAACTTAATGTTACTACACTCATCAGCCGAAATATCAACTCTGCGAAAGAGATGGCGGTAAATTTTAATCTGAAAAATTATTCCGATAGAATTGAAGATATTCCTCTCTCATCAAAAATAATACTGCTAACCGTTCCCGATGACAAAATAGAAGAAACGGCAAATCGGATTGCGTCAGGCGCAGCTTCGCTCGACGATAAATTATTTGTTCATCTTTCCGGCACGTATAACTCATTGTTGCTTTTTAAATTGAAAGAAAGAGGCGCATTAACAGCATCATTTCATATCATGTTTACTTTCCCTTCTAAACGTGCTGTTGATTTTGGAGGCTGCTACGCCGCCATTGAATCAGATGATGAAGAGGCGCTAAAAATTCTTTTTCAACTTGCAGAAAAAATAAACTTAAAATCTTTTTCGCTTAATAAAGAAGAGAAGATATTTTATCATCTCACAGGTGTGGCGGCAAGCAACTTTTTATCGGCAATTTTATTTGAAGCGGAAAAGGCAGCGCAGCAAGCGAATATCAAGGGCAAGGATTTTTATAATATTGTAGAACCGATAATTCTCGGAACTTTACAAAATATTAAAAAGGAAGGTGCGGCTGCATCGGTCTCCGGACCAATTGACCGTGGGGATTTAAAAACAGTCGAGTTCCATATTGATGCGCTTAAAAAAAATATTTCGTGCGGCGGCAAACGGGATAAAATTTTACTTTTAAATTACATCTCTAATTCATTAATTCTTCTCGATGCTGTAAAAGAAAAAAAGGGAACACTATCCACCGAACATGAGAAAATTAAATTGCAATTGATCAGCAGCCTCATAGAGATAACAACTATTTTAGCGCAATAGTATTTCGTTTCACTTTTTCTTACTTAAGAATTTATCCCACATTTGGCTCCGAATTATTAAAAAATCAACTTAGCGACAAACCATATTTTAGTATATTAGCAACTCAAAATTTGAATTTTTGGAGGATCCAGTCATCGAAAAGCAGAAAAAAAATCAGAATGATATTGTGGAAAAAGTTGTCTCGTTATCGAAACGCAGAGGCTTTGTTTTTCAATCGAGCGAAATATACGGAGGCTTAAACGGCTGCTGGGATTACGGTCCTCTCGGCGTGGAGTTGCTAAAGAACATCAAAGAAGAGTGGTGGAAGTTTATGACTTTCCGCGATGACATCGAAGGATTGGACGCTTCAATTCTAATGCACCCGCGCGTTTGGGAAGCATCCGGACATGTGGAGAATTTTACCGACCCGATGATTGACTGCAAGCAGTGCAAAGCGCGTTTTCGCCTCGATACTCTTGCCGAACAAGTTAATGAAAAGAAAAAAAGAAAAGTACTTGAAGCAGCAAAAGAAAAACTTGCCGGCGAACCGATCCTCGAAAAATTTAATATCGTTTTCGATAGCGCCGAAGGGCAGGGCGACGCAAAATCGGCGGCAGCTTTTGAATTGATGATTGAAGATGAAGATTTGAGCAATACTGTGCTAAGTGAGATGAACTGCCCGCAATGCGGAACAAAGAATTCGTTTACTGCCGCGCGTCAGTTTAACTTGATGTTTAAAACTTTTATCGGTCCGCTCGAAGACTCAAGCGCCATTGTATATCTGAGACCGGAAACGGCGCAGGGAATATTTGTAAATTTTCTAAATGTACAGGGTGCATCAAGACAGAAACTTCCTTTTGGCATTGCGCAGATTGGCAAAGCATTCAGAAATGAAATTAATAC
>Ga0100388_10000437_pt1 | contig 38959 bp, 25 predicted proteins | sample CryGeymeta201512_FD_81536 | JGI IMG/M metagenome (GOLD analysis project Ga0100388, IMG submission 81536) | Groundwater microbial communities from Crystal Geyser aquifers in Utah, USA - Crystal Geyser metaG 2015-12 | ecosystem: Environmental > Aquatic > Deep subsurface > Groundwater | place... | reverse complement strand
TAATATCTTCACTCACTTTTGCTTCAGCTATACAGTTATCGCACATACCGCAGTTCACCTTTGAATAATGCTCGCCGAAATAAGTAATTAACGGCTGCCTCCTGCAGCCATCGTACTCCGCATATCTCACCATAGCATCAAGATGAGCTTTAGCTGAGATCCGTTCCACAGCATCTTCCTTCTGGTTGATAAAATAATTTATCTTTGCCGTATCAGAACCGCTAAAAAGCAAAAGACAATCCGCACGCACACCGTCGCGCCCCGACCGACCGATTTCCTGGTAATACGACTCTAAATTTTTAGGCAGGTCATAATGAATAACAAAACGAACATTTGATTTATTTATTCCCATTCCGAAAGCAATGGTTGCAATTATTATATCTACTTTATCGTTAGTAAATAAATCCTGGTTTGTTACTCTCTCAGCATCGGAAAGACCGGCGTGATATGGTTTTGTTGAAAATCCAATTCCGGACAGATCTTCATGAAGTTCATCTACCTGACGGCGGGAAAAGCAGTAAATAATCCCGGATTGATTTTTGTGTTCATTCAGAAATTCTACTGTTTGTAAAAATGGATCTAACTTCGGAACAACCTGAAGGAACAAATTTTTCCTGTCAAAACTTGCCACAAACTTTTGGGAGTTAACAAGATTTAAATTTTTAACAATATCATCCTGCACACGCGGCGTTGCTGTTGCGGTTAGCGCAGCACAAACAGCATCGGGATATTTAGTTCTCAATATTCCAAGCTGCCGGTATTCTTTTCTAAAATCATGTCCCCATTCCGAAATGCAATGCGCTTCGTCTACAGTAATACTCTCGAGTCCCGCTTCATTCAACAGCCATTGAATATCGTCCTTGAATAGGGATTCGGGTGCCAGATATAGCATCTTTGCCTTTTTCGATTTTACACAATTAAAATTGTAAGAATATTCTTCCGGCGTTAATGAGCTGTTTAACACAACCGCATCTACTCCGAGCTGTTTTAATTGTTCTACCTGGTCTTTCATCAATGAAATAAGAGGCGATATCACAACTGTTAATCCCTTGAATAATAATGCGGGAATTTGATAACACAAAGATTTTCCCCCGCCGGTGGGCATTATTATAAGTGAATCACGCTTCGAAAGAATGTTTGAAATTATTTCTTCCTGCAGAGGTCTAAATGAATCATACCCGAAGACTGTTTTTAATTTTTGTTTTATCTCGCTCATCTTTAATATTTTTTCTTCATCTTCAATTTAAACTTTAAATAAAAACAATGCATCAATCGCCTTACATTTTATAATATATTTTAAATTTCAACGTAAAAATTGCTTCAAAGCATATATTCCGCTTCGTAATCTTTCCGCTGGCTGACTAATCCCGCCGGGAGTTTAATTATAATCTTGAAATCAATTTGGGGCGGGGTGTATCGAAGATTTAGATAAACGCATTAATCAAATTATTTTTCCAATCACAAAAAAATTAAACTTCTCCTAACTTGATTACAAAACTACCGATACATATTTTTCCAACAAATAAATTGTAACAAAAGATTTAGTTTAATTTGAATTACTTTTTCTTAATATCATTTCTGTATCCTTCCTTTGCTTTAATGGCAAATTATTTTCACTTTTTTTGGAGCGCTAATGGTAACATTTGAATTCCTCGATTGGCTCTGGATAGTTCTATTCGTTCTTGTTATGGTTGGCTCCGGAATTTTGTTTTACCGGCTTGGCAAACGTTCCGAATCCGATTTTTTCCTTGCGGGACGCGGACTTCCGTGGTGGTTACCCGCTTCTTCAGTTTATGCAACACACACCGCTACAGATACTCCCATGTGGGTTACAGGCGTGATTTACCGTTATGGATTTGCAGGTATCTGGTACACTTTCTTTTCTGCGTGGTGCGCAATTAGCGCCTTTGTATCAACACGAATTTTTAGACGCTCGCTTGCATACACTCAAGCTGAATGGAATACTCTCCGCTTTGGCGGGCTTGGCGCAGAAATGCTTCGAGGGTGGATTTCCGGCTGGCAGGTGTTTATGAATATGTTCATTCTTGGCTGGGTGGGCATGGCAATGGGAAAAGTTTGTAATTACATTTTCGGCTGGGATTTGTGGGTTGGTTTAATTTTATTCTCATCTGTTTGTGCTATCTATGTGCTCGCCGCAGGTTATTGGGGAGTGATTATGGCAGATTTTCAGCAGGGAATAATTGCGTTTGCCGTAATCATAATTGTTTCCGGCTGGGGTATTGCGGCTGCCGGCGGTCCGGGCGAAATTGTTAGCAAACTTGGCGACATGGGTCTTTCCGAAAAATTAAATCCTTTTGCTTTTTCAGGATGGTTTACGGGTGACTTCCCTATTGCCTGGTTTATAACGATGATGTTCATTGCCATACTTGGCGGCTTCGGAATGGGAACAAGCATTGATTGGTACGCCGAAGCACAGCGTATTCAATCGGCTAAAACGGTACGCGATGCAAGTTATAGTATTTGGTGGGGGACTGCGCTCGTGCTTATTCGCAATTCCGTTTGGGCAATTGCCGTGCTTGCTTTTTTTGTTCTCTTCCCAAATATTTCAAACGCTTCTGAATATGAACTTGGCTGGTTCCGTCTCGGTTTCGATTATCTTCCCGCAGGAATGGTTGGGTTTTTCTTCGCTGCAATAATTGCAATTCATATTTCAACTATATCAACGCATTTAAATCTTGGCGCTATGTACTTTACGCACGATTTGTATCTTCATTACTTCAAACCAAAAGCTACCGAAAAGGAATTGGTTTGGGTTGGAAGAGTTGCCACATTTGTGCTTCTTATCGGTTCATTTTTTTATGGATTGATGATGGAAGAAATTACAAGCTGGCTTATTTTTGCTCTGTGGTTAATGGCTGCCGGCATTTGGCTGCCAAATATACTTCAGGTTGTATGGTGGCGTTTTAATGCATGGGGATATTTATCATCGTGGATTGCCAACCTTGGATTAAGCTGGCTTGTTGTCTGGATACTGCCTCATTTCGGTATCATTCCGTCTTTGCCCGATTATCAGCAGTTCTGGCTGCTTATGCTTCTCGGTGCATTAATTTATCTACCGGTAACATTTTTTACGAAACCGGAGGATATGAATCATCTTGTCAAATATTATGTTATGTCGCGTCCCATTGGCTGGTGGAAACCAGTGCGCAAAGAAGCCGAGCGCCTCGGGCTGCTTCATGAACTTGAAAAAATATCTTTGAAAGGAGTTTGACGATGGCTTTTATAAGAAGAGATTGGGATCCCGTTCATGCGGATGAATGGACAAAAGAAGATTGGATTGCAATCGTGCTGTCGCCGCTTGCTTATATCTTTTTAAGCATCGGCACAGGCTTAAGTATTTTACTTTTACCAATTGGCTTTATAACTTTTTCAATTGGAATAGTATTAACTATTTTGATGCACTACGTTATTGACCCAAAATTAAAAATGATTTCAAGTGAATATGAAAAACGTCAACGCGAATATTTAGAAGAACTTGAACGAAAAGTACGCTGGGAGAAAAAAAATGGATAAAGGATTTGCAATGGTGATAGGCATGTCAATTGCCTATATAGCTTCGTTTTTAGGATTGCTACTTGCATGGCATTCTTACCGTAAACATCATAAAGAAAGAGAGTGAAATGAAATTATTAACATTACTTCAGGCAGAGCGGCAGTCGATTGGCGATCCGAGTCTTGGTATTATAATCCCGGGAGTGGTGCTGTTGATATCAATTATACTTACGTGGATGTTGTATAAACATTTTTCTAAACAATGATTCGATATTGATGATAAAAACAAATTGATCCGACCGGATATTCTTAATTTAAATTGAGATGAATTTTATGAAAAAATCAACTTCAATCTTTGTAGTAATTTTAGCATTTGTAATTACGGCGCAATCAAACATTGACAAAGTAACCGATAAACTTGTTCAGCTTAGCGCCGCTTCTTACGATAACTGGCATTACACAGAAAATCATTCCCTTGGCATTGCAGAACTTAGTAAACCTGCTTTTGATGATTCTGAATTTTCCATTGTTAAATTAGATGAAAATATTTATCCCGATTCATGCTGGCTGCGTAAAGTAATCACACTGCCCGAATACATCGGCGGGCTGCCGGTACGCGGAAAAATGAAAATGCTTTTTGAAGTAGATGACTATGGCGAATTGTACGTTAACGGTAAGTTCATCGGAAACATACCCTGGAGCGGTGAGTTTTTAATTGCCGAAAATTCAAAACCGGGTGATGAATTTGTTGTGCTTATAAAAGCGCATAACACGGGCGGTCCGTTAAGATTAATACGCGCTGAACTTGATTTCGGTGAAGAATCTCCAGTCCGCGAAAGTGTAAAGAACCTTGTTTTGAGTTTACGTACCGGACAAAAATTATTGGGCTTCGATACATATCAACACAACGATAGAGTTAAAGTTGATCCTGGCATAGACAAATCGAGGATGAATAAAGATGAAAAGAAAAGGCTCAATGCTCTTCTTCAAAAACTTGCGCTTGATGTCGATTTGACGGCTCTTGAAAAAGGAAATATTGATAAGTTCTCTGCATCTGTTGAAAAGGTGCGTAAACAATTCAAACCTATTGCAGATTATGCTAAGCAGTTTACTCTTCAATTCACGGCAAACGCTCATATTGATGCCGCCTGGCTGTGGCGCAAGAAAGAAACCGTTGAAGTTTGTAATAAAACTTTTTCATCTGTGATTAATATGTTTGAAGCGCGCCCCGATTTTACTTATGTGCAAAGTCAGGCAGCAATGTACGAATGGATGCAAAAATATTATCCGGATCTTTTTGCAAAGATAAAACAGAAGTATGATGAAGGGCGCTGGGAAATTGCCGGCGGTTTATGGGTTGAACCGGATTGCAACTTGCCATCTGGAGAATCTTGGTCAAGGCAGTTGTTGTACGCTCAAAAATATTTCGAAAAAACTTTTGGTAAAAAAGCGCCGATTGGTTGGAACCCTGATTCATTCGGTTATAATTGGAACATGCCGCAGTTTTATCTTAACGCCGGCATTGATGCTTTTATAACACAAAAGATCGGATGGAACGATACGAACGTTTTTCCACACCGTGTTTTTTGGTGGGAAGGTCCCGACGGTTCGCGCATACTAACTTACTTTCCGTTCGGTTATGTAAACACGATTGATAATCCTTACGGACTTGTTGATCAGCTTCGCCAGTTCGAAGCAAACACAAGCTTTAAAAAGTTATGTGTGCTTTTTGGAGTTGGCGATCACGGAGGCGGACCCTCTATCGAAATGATGAAGAAGATCGATAAACTTAAAGAGATTGACATCTATCCAAACATAGAATTTAACACAGCAGCTAATTATCTCGAATATTTAAAACAGCAGGATCTTACCGATCTACCCGTTTGGAACAGCGAGCTTTATCTCGAATATCACCGCGGCACATTCACGACACAAGCAAATACAAAAAAAAATAATCGTGAAAGCGAAGTGCTTTTAACAAACACAGAAAAGTTTTCTTCTATAGCTTCTACTCTCGGTAAAAAATACGTGAGTGAAGATATTGACGATGCATGGAAGATCGTGATGTTCAACCAGTTCCATGATATACTCCCCGGCTCAAGTATTCGTGAAGTTTATTTTGATGCGGAACAAGACTATGCCGAAGCAAAAAAAATCGGATCGGTTAACTTGAACAATGCATTAAGTTTTATTTCCCGGCAGATCAACACTTCGTTCATTAATAATGGAAAACAAATTACGGTTTACAATCCGCTTTCATGGAAGAGAACTGATATTGCTGCAATTCAACTGCCGGAAGGAGATGAAAACGACTATGCGGTTTTTAATAGCGAAGGAGATGAACTGCCAATTCAGTATTTGCATACAGAAAGATATTCAAATCAAATAATCTTTCTTGCTAAAGATGTTCCTTCACTCGGATATAAAGTTTATGAACTTAGGAATCAAAAATCCTCGCAAAATAAATCTTTTTTAACTTACAGCGATTCATTTGTTGAAAATGAATTCTTCAAAGTCGAACTTGACGCCTCCACAGGCTGGGTTAAACAGATTTATGATAAAAAGAATGATAAAAATATTTTATCGGAGGAAGGAAATAAACTTCAACTTTTAGAAGATAAACCAACCGCTTGGGATGCGTGGAATATCGGACTAACGGGGGTTGAATATGCATCAACTTTCCGAAAAATTGAAATTGCTGATGCAGGCAACGTTATGATAAAATTAAAAGCATATCGCGATTACTTAAAGCCCGGTGCGAAGAAAGAATATCCCACAGAATATTTTCCGTCGAGTTTCGCAGAACAGGACGTTGTACTTTATGATGGAATTAACCGCGTAGATTTTGTAACAAACATCGAATGGTGGGAAGAAAAAACAATGCTTAAAGTTGCCTTCCCTGTTTCTGTAAAAAGCGATGAAGCATCGTATGAAATTCCTTATGCGTTTATAAAACGTTCTACTACTCTCGAAAAACAATGGGACAAAGGCAAATGGGAAGTGCCTGCATTGCGTTGGGCTGATCTTTCCGCTGATGGTTACGGTGTTAGTTTATTAAATAAGAACAAATACGGTTATGATATTAAAGGCAATGTAATTCGTTTATCATTACTTCGTTCGCCTAAGTGGCCAGACCCTACAGCAGACCGGGGTAATCATTCAATTGAATATTCCATCTACCCTCATACAGGTGAGGCAAATAGCGGCGGGACGATTAAAAAAGGATTCGAATATAACTTTCCGCTTCTTGTTTCATTAACAGAACCAGAAAAAGGTGACCTGCCTCGCGAAAAAGCATTTGTCGAAATTAGCGATGGAAGTGTTATAATTACTTCGATTAAAAGAGCGATGGAAGATGAGGCGATGATAATTCAGCTTTATGAAAGTGAAGGGAGAGAAAATAATATTGAAATTACTCTGCCTACAGAAATTTCAAAAGCAGTCGAATGTAATTTTTTAGAAGAAGATAAAGGCGCTATTGATTATAGGGGGAATAAAATTGCCTTAACATTTTTGCCGTTTAAAATAAAAACACTAAAAATTTATTTGAAATAATTTTAATTCGATAATATCATAAATCGGGTCGCTCCTACGGAGCTAAACGTATTGTGGTTTTATTAATTGTTACAAACAGTTCACTCCGTAGGAGCGATTGCATCTATTTTGTGAATCATGAATTAGTAATCATTAATAGAATGTTAATTGCTTCAAATTGTTTCAGCCCCGTAGGGACGATCTGATTGTAATAAAAAAAGAAGAACAAAATCCAAGCTCCGTAGGAGCGATCTGTTTGTAGATCCTGGTTTATGTTTTTTCAGAAAAATAAATGTTTATTTTAATTGTAAACTATTTCACAATAACTATATCAAAGCAATTCAATGTCATCAAATTTTATCCGGCGTGAAGAAATTAAAATAAAAGCCGCCCAAATAAAACTTTTAACTTCCGGCTGGGGAATCGAAGCTTATGAAAATTCCATCGTTGAGAAGATTACTTACAATTCTGATGGATTAAAAGTTAAAGGATATTTGGCTTACCCGAAACGTCTCGATACTAACAAAAACTACCCGTGTATCATTTGGTGCCGCGGCGGTATTGGCGAGCAGGGCGTTATTGATGTCTTCAATGCACGGGGTTTATTCGGTCAGATTGCAAGCTGGGGTTATGTTGTGTTTGCTTCGCAGTACCGCGGCAATGCCGGAGGCGAGGGAACGGATGAATTTGGCGGAGGCGATGTTGACGATGTCTTAAACTTAATGCCTCTTGCTTACGAGCTTGAATTTGCCGACACAACACAATGGGGAATTGAAGGGTGGAGCCGCGGCGGGATGATGACATACTTAACATTGACGCGAACTGATAAATTTAATTGCGCTGTTACAGCCGGAGGTATTGCTAATCTCCACTGCAATGCCAAAGAAAGTAAGTTTATGAACCGGCTGCACGAGATGTCAACGAAAAAACGAAGCGATGATGATTTTAAAAATAAATGCAAGGCGCGTTCAATTATAAACTTTCCGGAAAAACTTTCCAAGCACACCCCGATACTTATTATTCACGGCACCGATGATAACCTCGTGCTGCCGCATGATTCTCTTGACTTAGCTTATAAACTACAAAAACTAAACCATCCATACCGTCTGCTTATGCTTGAAGGCGGCGACCATTTTTTACGCAAACACCGAAAAGAAGTTGACGCTTTAAGAAAGATGTGGTACGAGAAGTATTTGAAATGATCCCGGTGCATTTTTACTCTCAATTATTTAATAAACTACTGCAGACCATTTTTAATCTGGTCACTAATTCTATAATTAAATACAAGCGCCTTTACAAAAGCTCAAGTTGACCTGCTTGTGTTAATGGGTTGAAACTCCTGTTGAAATCTTGGAATTTTCCAGTACGTTAATTAGTCCATAAAATATTGGCTTCATTAAACTGTTTTTTATTTGCGAAAGCCATATAGCTGATTTACATACCAATCCATCAAAAATTGCAAGTAATTTAAATTTCTTATTTTCTCAAATGTCCCAACATCATTGTTTTCAAAAATTTCATTCAATCGTTTTTCGATTTTTTTGTCAAGCGGTTTAAGCGAATTAAAAACAAACTCCTTTTTATCCTCAATAAGTTTTTCCAATTCGGTGTTCATAAAAGGTATAACTTTTAACTTATCCCAACCAACTTCTTTTTCGTCTTGAAGAAGTTCATTTATCCTTATAGCTAATTCTTGAGTCATAATATTATCTTTAGCTTCGATTACAATTTTCCCGTTATCCTTTGTTTTTAGATTTATTGTGTATTTAAAACCATAATTAATAAGTTCTGTTTCATCCGGGAATAAAGAGTCTCCGCTTTGATAAACAACACTTTTAATAATGAAATCCTTTGTCGGGGTATTAAAATAAAATTCGCAATTTTTTAACATCTGTTCGACTATTTCTCGCTCATCAGAAGTTAATTTTTTAATATCCTTTTCCTTACTAAAAATAGATTTAAAGAATGTTAGGTTTTCAAGACAATTAATTTTAATATTTTCTGAAAGTTTCGATTTAGAAAACTGAACCAAGTTCAATTTGATTTCACCTTTAGAAGAAATCGGCAGTTCTGGGTCAAATGAAAAACCGGATTGTTGTAACTCATAAAGCTCGCTTTTGATTTCCATATAATAATCTGCTAACCCCTTTTCTTTTATCCACGTATTGCTTTTGGGATCATATTCATAACCCCCTTTCTTTTTTTCGGAAGGAGAGTAAATGCCCCCGAGTATATTATGAATTTTTTCTTCCTCTTTATCTTCAAAATTTATCTTTTTAATCGGGACTTTGGATAGCGGTGTATAATAATATTCTCTCATATCCCCTTTAAGTTTTGTGTTCTTACCATACCACTCATCGAGCAATGATGAATTAAGAAGCGCCAATAAATACTTTAAGCTTTCTTTTGTTCCTTCTTTTGGGGTTATAATTGTTATGTCCGACTGAGGATACATTTTAAGATTTTCATATGCGAACCTATTCTGCTTTGACCTGCGCGACGTGACTAATTTTTCATTCTCAAAAATTTCTTTGTCTCTTCCCCACCACAGATCGAACCATCTAATTTTATTTTCTATCACCTCACGTCTTGCATTAAGTATATCTTTAAACTTGTTAAGATGATTGAATAAATTTTTATATTTCTCAATATCTTTTATTTCTAGTGAATATATTACCATCTGTTCGTCTCTGTGATAAATATATCCTCTTTGTATATCAGAATTTTTGTAAAATGATTTTAAGAAGTTCAATTCGTTTTCGTTAAGAAGGAGAGATTTGGCTTCTTCGGCATTTAATATGAATATCGGATCATTTAGCTTGATCTTATTTTTCTCATGAAGCTCGCGACTTATTTTACGGATATTCTTGTTGGTAACTTTATCCGCGCCAGATATTATCCCCTGATTAACATTAAATAAATCTGTCAGTTTATCAAATGTGTCAAATTCATATTTTGCTTTTTCTTTGATATACAAATACCAGGCATTTTCGTCCAACTCTCCCTGTGTAACTGCACTATAATAAACATCTGCAATTTTCTCTCTTTCGTCTTTACCGAGCTTAAAGGCATTCTTTTCAACTTTAGCAAACAACTCAAACTGCGATAAGTTTTTTAATAGTTCAATCCATCTATCATAATTTGTAATTAAGTTCCCTTCAGAATCGCTGTACAATTTATCCTCAAGCACCCAATCCTTGTTAAACGCTATCATTTTAATTTTGTTGTTCAATCTTTCTTCTTCATTATCACATCTTTCAAGAATAAAAACAATGTTTTCCTGTCCCTTTGCTTCCGGGAAAAGTTTTATTCCTTTAAAATCAACAATCTCTAAAATTTTAGTCTTATCTAAAATATATTTTCTTAAGTTGGCTGCGCCATCCGCTGTTAACCAGTATTGGGTAGTTATAAATCCCAACCTTCCGCCTTCTTTTAGCTTACTAATTCCAAGAATAATAAAGTAGTACAAATAATCTGATTTACCTTGATAGAAATTTTTCCAATACTCATGATCTTTAAGCGGTTCGAATAATTCTTTATGTCCCTTTTCCCCAACATATGGCGGATTGCCAATAACATAATCAAACTCATTGTAATTTATTACCTCACCAAATTTTAATTCCTTATCACCAGCTAAAACATGAGATTTTCTTATTCTAACATCAACTTCCCCGTTGAATTCTTCTCTGTTATAAATACTAAATAAACTATCCTGTCTAAAAATTTTAAGAGAGCTGATCTTTTGTTGTTTTTTATTCTCAATTCTCTTAACAAGCGGAAGAATTTGAATAATGACATTTATTTCGGCAAGAAAGCTTGCAAAGGGAGTCAATTCTACTCCATAAATACAATCAACAATTGTACGTTTGGCTTCAACCTCTTTATTATTTCCTGCCGCTCTATAGCGTCTTGCGATTTCCACAAGGAACCCGCCGCTGCCACAAGCCGGGTCTAAATATGTTTTGGGAACAATCTTATTTGATTTAATGGGATTACAGCCAACTCGATTTAATATAAATTCTACTATAAAATGAGGAGTATAATACTGTCCTTTTTCTTTCCTGTCATCTAAGTTTAAATAGTGTTCGTACAAGTCTCCGATTAAATCAAAGTTAATTTCAGCAAAGTTTATCTTTGATAACTCAAAAAGTGCCTCGATGAATAGGGTTTCATTTTCAATCTGAAAATCGAATGGTGACCCATCATAAAAGTATGGATAAAAATTACTTGCCTGATATTTTGCTTCATAAAGTAGTCTATGCAATGTATAATTAAGGGGTGGTTCAAGTTTTTGCTTAAACCCACCATTATAAAGATTCTTTTCAATTAAATTATTATCCTCAAGGATTCGGATTAGCGCTATTTTTAACAGAACAACGTAAGAAGCTTGTTTAATGAATTCTTCCAAAGCAATCTCTTGGTCATCTTCTCCTTCTGCTATATTTAATTCTCTGGCTATATTCTTTAATTCATGCTTTAATCTTAGTGTTTCATCGCTGTCCGGTTCAAACTCATCAACTTGACTTTTTATTTCTCTTCGTATTTTATTTATTAAGTCATAAACTATCCCTCTAAGAAAATCTTTATCGGGGACGACTAACTCTTCAATTTTTCGGTTTTTAATGATCTCAACATACTCGCTAACACTTATCTCGCGATATGCAAATGTGTCAACAAACCACTTAAATGTCTCATATATTCTTGAGGAATCAAGATCATCCTTTTCATAAAGTTCTATTAGTCTCAAGAAGTTAAGTGTTCGGTTGCTCAACAACTTTACTTTAATTGAGCCGTCTTCCTCATAAGTTCTTTGGAAAAATTCGAGCTGGACTAGATTAAACAAAATACCATATTCATAACCCTTAAGTGATGTTAGATAACGAGTTATTTGGTTGAATGGAGTTCTAGGATTGTTGCCTCGATTAGTAATATCTGCATTAGTCGATTTCGCATCTAAAATAAAAAGGTTGGTTTTTATAGTTCTGAAATCGGGTTTATCGCCTGACTTTTCAACTTGCTGAATGATGTTAATGCTTGATTCGTAGCCAAGTACTTTCAAGATACTTATTAAAACCGGAGTTACAATTATATCTTCGTCACATGTATGTTTTCTTTGATGATCTTTTAAATTGCAATATTCTTTATAATTAATAGTTTTATTGCTTTTATCTTTATACCGGTTCTGTTGCAGAACATTAATTATTTTTATTAAAATTTTTTTGTGATCTTTAATCATGTGAATAAATTTTTGTCGCTAAAATATATCAAACAATCCCCCGAAATAAAAATGAATAAGTCACCTTACGCAAAAATTGTAGTGCGAAGCGGTAGCTTCGTAAAAAACATCCGTTAGCTAATGGATTATCGAAGTTTCGCTTCGATTTACAATACAATTTCAGACTTCTGCGTAAGGTGAGTGAATAAGAATAACCGCCGTGTAATACTTTCGGAAATACTTCCTTGAGAATAATTATTAAGCATCTATTCAAAAAGCATGAGTGATTTTGACAGACCAGCAATAGATGCACGCATAGCGCGGCAAGCCGCAAGTTAAAAGTTAAAAACATAAGGAATATCTTGACACAAAAAATCCGTTAGCTAACGGATACAAGCAAGTTAAAAGAATAATTGATATATTTTGCTATGCTTTCTTTCCCGCAAAATTGCGGGATCAGTTAAATAAATTCATCAAGTAATTAAGGAGTCATTATGCCTCTAATAAATTTAACTAATCCGCTTCGCGACGAATACCGCCGTCTTTTCGATACATGTCAGATTAATCCTTCGAAACTTTCATATATCGAAAATATTATTTCTACAATTCTTCAATACAAACCACGTTATGAAACCGTTGGAAATAAGCTGAAGATTCCCTGGTATTTCATTGCGGCAATTCATAACATGGAATCCTCAATGAACTTCAGCCGGCATCTGCATAACGGCGATCCTTTAACTGCACGAACCACGCATGTTCCTGCAGGAAGACCCAAAGACGGCGCTCCTCCTTTCACCTGGGAAGTAAGCGCTGAAGACGCTCTTAAACTTAAAAATCTTCATCAATGGACGGACTGGACTTTACCCGGCATACTATATAAAATTGAAGAGTATAACGGCTGGGGCTACAGGCGTTCTCATCCTCAAGTTCTTTCTCCATATTTATGGAGTTTCTCAAATCATTATTCAAAGGGGAAATATGTTGCCGATGGACGATGGTCGGATACGGCGGTTTCCCAGCAGTGCGGCGCAGTAGTTATATTAAGACGGCTTGCAGAAAAAGGCGCAGTTGCTTTTAAAGCAGAACCTGCCGTTATCCATACAGACGATGTAGAAAAACCTTTAATTAGATATTCAAATAAAAAAATTGATCCCGCATGCGGGACGGTCGAACTTCAAACGTTCTTAAATAAGTTGCCCGGGATTTACGTAAATGTTGACGGCTGCCCGGGAGATAAAACATCCGAAGCGTTTAAGAAAGTTACCGGCTATTATTTGAAAGGCGATCCACGCTTAGATTAAAAATTGGAGTATTTATGGAAACATGGAATAGAAATAACAGGGCATGTACAACAACATGGACTACATTAAGACTGCTTCATCAAACGATTGAAAAGTTTGAAACAGCCGGATTAATTACGATGGAAAATCTTGCGTTTTGGAATTCAACTTCTTCTCCGGAGTTAAGGAAAATACAGGCGCAAACGCTCTCCTTTCAAATGGATAACGTTTTTAGAATGGTTCGAAAAGCAACTTATGAAACCGGCACAACGCAGGAAAAAGCTATTAACGATATTTTGAACATTCTTATCGACAAAGGAAAAACTATTGCAGACCTCGCAGCCATAAACGATTATCACTATTTATTCTGGGGAGAAAATGATGACTGGTAAAAAAATATTTTTGTTTCTTTTGGTGTTTGCTTCGAGTTTAACTTTTGCTCAAACAGAATTTGATCTCGATTCATTGAAAGAAATTTTAATGGCTTCCGGAATTGCCGAAGATGCGCTTGACGATGCGTTGAAAAATTTATATGAAAGTTCACTAAACGATGCTGAGACAATAAATCAATCAGTAAAAGAAATTTTTCTTGATGAAAAACCATGGGCGTTGTTAAATGGTTTATCCGTTTCATTAAAAACCTTTCAGTCCGTAACGCCGGAATCGGCAAACGCTCTTGGTTTCAGTTACGAGTATCAAAAAGACATGCAAAGATATTTTTTAGAAAAGGAAGGAACTACAACCTCCGGAATAAGTTTGTCTTTGAGCGCGAATGGCAATGTTGCTTTTATTGAAGAATTAAATCCGAATAATTTTTTATCTTCAAAAGCGGCAATTCATTTTTTTAGATCGTGGGGAGGCGCTTTACGCGTTGATGAGCAAACAGCCACACTCCTCAACCAGATTGAAGATGAGCTTGTTTTGCTCGATGATGTTGATGGCAGCACGCTGTGGAATTCTTTTCTTGCAGTTGCAGTTTCACATCTTACAACACAAATTTATGTGGATTTATCGCTCACCGGCGGACTTGAATCAAACCAGAGTTTCACTAAAAAAAATTATACTTTGGGAGGAAGGCTTGGTTTTGATTTGAAAGCTTGGAACGACAACTCTTTGCTGGCGAAATGGAATATTTTCGATTACCCTTTTGCTGTAATAAGATTTTTAACAGCAACGGAAGATGATTTTATTCCGTATGGTTCTTCTTTCCCGACAATATTAATCGGGTATTCATTAATAAATCCGGTTAAAGACAAATTGAGAAGAGCGCTTGGTGAAGAAGATAGTTATGGGCGGATTGATTTTGAACTTGGCTTTAAAACAATATTAGTCAAGATGGATGAAAAGCCCGTCTTCTTTGAAGCTTCATTAATATATTTTCTTCAGCCCGGCGCTTCGAAGCAAATAAAAGAAAGCGGTTTAAACGAGTTTATTCTTTTCAATACAGCATTAAAACTTCCACACGGAATTTATTTCGCTTACACCACAGGGAAACTCCCTTTTGATGTTACACACGATAAAGTTTACTCGCTTGGTTTTGAATTAATGTTTTAATGAATGAAGCAAATTTAAAAGTGTGTTAAGCAACGGTAGATCTTTTAAGTAATAGTATTGCTGTTGTTGATAAGGAGTTTAGTATCCAGCACTATTTTTTCGGGCTCATAAGTTTTAGGATGATTGATCATTTTAAGGATTAGCTTAACCGCTTCTTCTCCGAGTTTTTGGGTTGGTTGGTCTACAAAATTAAAAACTGTTGGGATAATATGTTTGAATGTGTTATTTCCAAAACAGGTTATCTCAATATCTTGCGGTATGCGCACACCAAGTTCATAAGCGGCTTCATATATACCAAGCGCAGCCGGATAAGTAATCGCCAAAATATATTCGGGAAGTTTTCCGTTTTTATAAATAGATTTGAATCCGTTATATCCGGCTTCGTGTCCGAAGCCGCCGTCAATAATCCAATCGGGATTTATTTTATAATCGTACAATTTCATCGCTTCAAAAAATCCTTCATTACGCTGCCGTCCGATGTTGATGTTATTGTTGCCTCCAATTTTTGCAATTTTATTATACCCTTTGTTAATTGCATATTCTGTTGCAGCGAATGCCCCGCCTCTATCATTTACTGTTACGCTTGATATTCCGGGCATATCCGGTGCACGGTCAACAAATACTATTGGAACGTTGTGCTGAATGATTTTTTGAAAAATAGCGAAGTCAGTGGTTTCCTGCGTAATTGAAATTATCAGTCCATCCATCTTCATCGACAGTAGAAACTGAACATGATTTTTTTCTTTCTCTGCCTTTTCTTCCGAAACAGTAAGAACCGTTTCATATTTGTTTTTAGATGCTGCGGCAAAGATTGATTCAATCATCGCGGAAAAAAAGAAATGAGCAATTTCCGGGACAACAAGACCAATCAAGTTTGATTTCAACGAAGACAAATTTTTTGCCATGAAATTAGGCAGATAACCCAATTCGTCGGCAAGCTCTTTAACGCGGGCAGTCGTCTCCGCAGAAATATCAGGATGATCTCTTAATGCTTTGGAGATAGTAACTTTAGAAACTTTTAATATGTTTGCTAAATCCTCAAGCCTTATTGGTTTTGTTTTTCTGTTCATTTTAATTTAAACGAAAAATTTTGTTGCTATAAAGGTAATAATATTTTGATAAAAAAAAATCGAAAACGACGTGCAAATATTTGGACTCTGCTTAGGCAGGAAACAACAATCGGTAAAACATTTTGTGAAAAACAAATTATTGAAATGACGATGAGAAATATTTGCGTTTGATATTACTTTTTATGCGATATTATCTTATGCTGCTCCGGTTTAGCATTCATTGCTATTAGCTGTTCGGCAAATAATTTGCCGGTGAAAAGAGTGGTTTCTGTACGAATAGTAATTGCCGTATTTAAAATGCAAAGACGGGATTGAACCCGTCTTTACCGTAATTCGATTCTATTTTTCCTGCATAAAAGGATATTCCCAATCCTTCGGAGGAATAAATGTTTCTTTAATTGTTCGGACTGTCATCCAGCGTAAGATATTCATTGCGCTGCCTGCCTTGTCATTTGTTCCGGAGGCTCTGCCGCCGCCAAATGGCTGCTGCCCGACAACCGCTGCGGTTGGCTTATCATTAATATAAAAGTTGCCTGCTGCATTTTTTAATTTGTCAGACATCTTAATAAGCACGTTACGATCCTGCGCCCAAATAGCGCCGGTTAAAGCATACGGCGAAGTTGTATCGCATAAATCTAATGCTTCGTCAAATTTATTGTCGTCGTAAACAAAAATTGTTAAAACAGGACCGAATATTTCTTCTTCCATTGTTTTGAATTTAGGATTAGTTGTAACAATTGTTGTCGGCTCAACGAACCATCCCTTAGAGTCATCAAAATTACCGCCGGTAATTATCTCGGCGTCTTTTGCATCGCGTGCATATTTTATGTAATCGGTTATAGTTTTAAAAGCGCCTTTATCAATTACGGCGCCCATAAAGTTTGTGAAGTCTTCTACATCGCCAACTTTAATTTTATTTACTTCGCCAACATATTTTGTTTTGAATTCATCCCAGCGTGATTTTGGGAGATACACTCGCGAAGCGGCGGAGCATTTTTGTCCCTGATACTCGAATGCGCCCCGTATAGCAGCGACAACAACGCCATCTATATCCGCCGAGTTATGAACGAAAATAAAATCTTTACCGCCGGTTTCACCAACAATACGCGGATAATATTTCATCTTATTCAGATTATTGCCGACTGTTTTCCACATTCCCTGAAATACAGCGGTCGAACCGGTAAAATGAATTCCCGCGAGATGTTCGCTTGCCATTACGGGATCGCCAACCTGAGAGCCGGAACCGGCGACGAGGTTTATAACGCCTTTCGGCAGCCCTGCTTCTTCCCACAATTTCATTAAGTAATAAGCCGAGTAAACAGAACTCGATGCAGGTTTCCATAAGGCTACATTACCAACAAGCGCCGGAGCGGTTGGAAGATTTCCTGCAATAGACGTAAAGTTGAAAGGAGTTACTGCAAAAACAAATCCTTCTAATGGACGATACTCAAGTCTATTCCACATTCCTTTGGGAGAGAAAGGTTGATCGGACATCAATTGAGTCATGTAAAAAGAATTAAACCGCCAAAAATCAATTAGCTCGCAGGCTGCATCAATTTCTGCCTGGTACGCTGTTTTAGATTGACCGAGCATAGTGGCTGCATTTAATATTGCGCGCCATGGTCCTGCTAATAGGTCAGCAGCTTTAAGGAAAATTGCTGCTCTCTGTTCCCATGGCATTTCCGCCCAGCTTTTACGGGCTTCAAGCGCTGCTTCAATTGCCATGTTAACTTCTTTTGCGCCGGCTTTATGATACAAGCCGAGTAAAATTGAATGATCGTGCGGTGCGCGGATTTCGGTTGTGTTGCCTGTGCGTATTTCTTCGCCGCCTATTATTAACGGTATATCAATCCGCTGTTGGCGCATTTCAGTAAGTTTTTTCTTAAGCTCAACTTTTTCGGGGCTTCCGGGAGCGTAGTTTAATATTGGTTCGTTTAAAGGTAACGGTACTTTGAATATTGCATTTGACATAATTTCATCCTCCTTATGTTTGAGGTTTTTTTCACATATCTATTAAAAAATCATAGCCAAAAATAAGGCTGACTGGCGGCAAAAGCAATTTGATTCGGGGATGCTTTTTGCTTTAACAAACAGCAATAATTTGTTAGTCAGTCACCTTATGCAAAATATTAAATTGAAGTGCCGTGACCTTTAGAGTTTGTGTTAATCCGTTAGTTAACGGACAATAAAAATCCCGCTTACTCGGGATTCTTACTGTTCGTTTGGGGTTTATTTTCCCATCCCGCTTTGGTGGGATGGGTTAAGGATTTTGACACTGACTCTTTAGGTCGTGGAATAATTAGCAAAAAAGTAAATGGCTTTATCCAAACCAACTTATTAGTATTTTTTCGGTAGTATTTCCCTAAATTAAAAGTACGCATTGTTACGATGAACCAATAAATATTTTTCCTTTAAAGGCAACTTTTCTTTTTTTTGTGCATCTTTAAACAAAAGTTATAAGAATTTTATGAAAAAATTAATAAGCATCGTTGTAATTTTATTTCTTTCTATAAATGCACAGGTTTTTGAGATCGGGGAAAACAGTTTCGATGGAGATTACAGAAAAAGAATAATTGAGTTTGATAACCTGATACAAACAGACTCATCCAATATAAATTCATACATCGGACTTGCTAAAGTTTATTTTAATTTAAATAAATTTCAACAGGCTGCGGATGTGCTTCTGCTTGCATTAAAATATGATAATTCGAATGCCGGGTTATACTCCATACTCGGTTCGGCTTATCTTGAATCAGAGCAGTATGTTTATGCCAAAGAAAATTTGGAAAAATCTCTTTCTATCGATTGCTCAAATATTAATGTTATACTTAAAGCCGGCAAAACATATTACGCACTAAAAGAATGGCAGAATGGAAAAGAACTTTTTGAGAAGTTAATTGAGATAGATAAATCAACTGCAAATTATTACGAACAGCTTGCCAGGTTTGATGAAGCGCTAAAAAATTACGATGATGCAATCGTTCATTTACAAATAGCAAACAGGTTAAATAATAAAAACACAAATACTATTATTAGATTATCTAATTTGTTCTTCAAAACCGACCGCACTATTTCAGCGCTGCGAATTGCCGATGCAGGTTTAATTGTTTATCCGCAGTTAGCAGATATATGGAGAATAAAATCGGAAGCACATTTTAAGTTAGAAGAATTTGATAAAGCTGAAACCGCTTACAGAAGAACACTCCTTTTTGGCGATACGGCGGCTAATGTTTACCGCAATCTCGGCGTTTGTTTATTTATGCAGAACGAAATTGACGAAGCAATTAATTATCTTGACACTGCTTTTTCCAAAAACAATAAAGATATAGTTACCATTCTGTATCTTGGCGCAGCTTACCGGGACAAAGGTGAGATTGAAAATGCTTTCAAGTTTCTTCAAATGGTTGAAGAAGTATGGATGAACCGGTATGTTATAGAGTCCTACATTCAGCTTGCATCACTTTACCAACAGGAAAAAGTATTTGCCAAATCTATCGAGTATTATATTAAAGCTATGCAGAAAGATCCGGAACGTATTTCGTTGAAATTCCGGCTTGCTGCAGTTTATGATGAATATTATTCCAATAAACAAAAAGCTTTTGATATGTACAGTGAGTTTTTGAAAGACTCATCCAGAGCAGATCCATTGATGCTGGATTATGCTCGCGAAAGAATTGAAGCAATAAAAGAAAAGTTATTTTTCTCTAAGTAAGGCAGGCAACTTTTTATCATCTGATCCATCTCTAATAAAAAGACATTGAATTTCCACGAATGTGAAATCAATAAACAAGATTGTAAAAATGAACAGTGTTAGTATTCTGAAAGGTTTCATAACGGTACCTTCCTAAACTTTTTAGTTTTTATTTGAGTACGAAAATAAGTTATGGAGGGTACTTTAACAATTAAGAAATGTATTGCACAGAAAGGTGTCGCTAACCTTTCAAGTATAAATTTGCCTTAAGCTTTAAGTTTTTAAATTTAAGAAAGGGAACCATCTGTTAGCAGTCAAACGATTCCCTTTAAAGGAGGCCCTTCTATGATAAACTAAAGATGACATCTTTTCAAAAGATGTCATCTTTAACTTTACAAGTTATCTTAAGAGTAACATCTTTTTAACTGAAGTATAATTATTCTTTCCGTCAACTGCTTTTGCATCAATCATATAGAAATAAATTCCTGAAGCAATACTTCCGGCATTCCAACTTACATCATAATATCCTGCTTCCTGCATTCCATTAAAAAGTTCGCTTACTGTTTCTCCAAGCATATTATATATTACTATCTTTACATTACTTGCATAAGGCAGCGCGTACTTAATTGTTGTCGCCGGGTTGAATGGATTCGGGTAGTTCTGGTATAGTGTGTATTCCTTCGGTGTGAACTCAACATTAATTTCAATCTCTGGAGAATAGGAATAGCTTCCATCGAAATCAATTTGTTTTAGACGATATGAATATGTCCCTGTTGTAACATTATCATCAGTAAATGAATAAGTTTTAGGTTCCGTTGTTGTGCCGAAACCCAATACATAACCAATCTTCTCCCAACTCCCTGTTTTCCTTTCAATCTCAAATCCCTGATTATTTAACTCAGTTGCTGTTGACCAATTGAGTATTACTTTGTTTTCGTTTATCGCAGCAGTGAATGAAGTGAGTTCAACCGGAATCATAGTAGCTATCTCAACAAGATTACTGTAATCTGAAACTCCAAATTGGTTGCAAGCATACACTCTGTATGTGTAAGTGGAATCGGCTTCCAAACCAGTATCAAAGTATGAGTTTTCATTTACGCCAGTGCTATCAATTACCACGAATAGCTCAACACTTAGTGAGTCGCCTGCTTTTCTTTCAATTACAAATCCATCCTCGTTATCAGAGTTATCCTGCCAGCCCAATGTTACTGTAAATGTATCTGAGGTGGCTACAAGGTTTGATGGCGCTGAGGGAAGTAATTCCGGTATCATTTCTGATAGTGGTCTCCACCAGGTACTGCTGCCAATTGTGCCAGCAAAGATTGTTGTATTGTCAATGATTAATCTTTGAATATAATTGCTGATTAAACCTGTGCTAACAGATGACCAATTTTCACCTCTATTAGTTGAGAGATACACGTCGGCAACTTTATTTTGACCACTTGAAGAAGAAGAAGCAAAAATATTGTTACCTGTGACTGCAAGAGACCAAACTATTAAATTAGGAGGTAAACCATTATTAATTTGCGTCCAACTATCACCATTGTTATCTGAACGGTATACACCGGCACCAGATTCCCCGTTAGGATCGCCTATTCCGGCAAAAATGCTGCTGTCCATTACTGCAAGTGTGCTAACACGATGATCCACCAATCCGTTATTTATTACCGTAAAGGAATTGCCATTGTCAGTAGAGCGATAAGCACCTCCACCCATCATTGTACCTGCAAATATATAGTTCTCGTTTTCAGTAAAACTCATCACCCATTTATATGCTAATCCAGGTATAGTAGTAATCCAGGTATTACCTCTATCAGTCGAACGAGCGGCTCCTCCAAAAAAGGCAACGCCAACAAAAAGATCTGTTCCATTACTGTAAATAGTCTGAAGCATTGAGTTTGCTAATCCGCTTGGCGTCCAGTTTGCACCACCATCAGTCGAACGAAAAACACCTGTCCCCATAGTACTTACGAAAATATCTGTGCCGAGTAAGGCTAAACCGGTGACCCACTTGTCAGCCAATCCTATAGAACTCCACTCCAAACCGTTATCAGTTGATTTATAAACTCCTACATCCGTTCCCGCTAACAAATTGTGTCCACCTGCACCGTTAGGAATTGTAGTATATGCGTAAACATCATTAGCATTGAAGCCGGAGTTTATTTCAAACCAGTTTGTGCCATTGTCAGTCGAGCGAAAAACACCGTTGCCAAAAGTCCCCGCAAACAGATCTTGATTGGGGCTGATAATAATTGCCTCAACACTGTTGTTTGTTAGGCCGGAACTAACGGAATTCCAATTTGTGCCATTGTTTGTTGTCAGAAATACCCCATCTCCTCTGGTTGCTGCAAATACAGTTGAATCTCTGACTGCAAATTCTCGTATAGTAGCATTTGCCGGGATTCCATTATTAACTTCTATCCAATTATCACCATTATCGGTTGAAAGGAAAACACCATGACTGTAAGTTCCTAAAAATACATTATTTCCACTGACAGCGATACAAGGATCATCGAGAACCGGAATAATTGCAGTATTACATTGTGTCCAGTTTTCGCCATTATCAATAGATTTAAATACTTTATATACTCCCCAGGTGGCAGCAAAAATAACTGTATCCATTACAGCAAGATCGCGAATATCCGATGAAAGTAATCCGTTATTCACCTGTTCCCAACTCGCTCCATTGTCGGTTGTTCGATGTACACCACCACCTTGACTTCCCATAAACAAACTTGTTCCAATTACAGCAAAACAATGTACAGCGGTTCCTGCTGTCGAACTATTATTAACCTCTACCCAACTATCACCATAATTAGTGGATAGAAATACACCGTTACCCCAGGTACCAGCAAAGATTTTTGTACCATCAGCAATAAGAGCATTTACCGAAATGTTGATTTCAGTCAAACCATTGTCGACTGTTGTCCAGCTTGTTCCATTATTTGTGGAGCGATAAATACCACCGCTATAAGCTGCAGCAAAGAGATAGGCATCGCTTACACAAAAAGCATCTACTTCACCCCCTTCTGGACCAGTATGATTCCATTGAGCAAGAGATTCTTTTGATAAAAATAAGAATATAGCAATCAAGAAATAGGAAAGTAAAGAAATGTTTTTCATAAGTTTTGCTCCATTTTGAGTTTACATATATATAATTAATTGTCAAAAATCTATTGTGATTCTAATCTTAGATAATCCTTGACTTCAAAGAGATTTTCTTTTGAAACAAAAGCTATTGCACCTGCTTTTTTTGCTACATTCCGGAAAATCGTTGTATCGTAATTTGTAATAATGATAATCCGTGCATCCGGAAATTTATCTACTATCATCTTTGTTGCCGTTATACCATTAATCTTATTCATTTTAATATCCATCAGTACAAAATCGGGCAAATGTTTGGAGTACGCTGTAATTGCATCTTCACCATCTGAACACTCTACAATTATGTCTTGTTCTGAACATACTTCCTGCTGTATAAGTTTCAGCATATCCAGATTGTCATCCACAATCATGTATTTCATTTTCAGCTAAAAACAATTTTTTTTGATAATGTAAGTAATGTATTATTCGTTGAGTGAAAAATATGATTATGTGAAGAGGTAGGGAATAATAGAAAGTATGTATTTTTCTACATAGTAGTATGTAGAAAAATTTAATTAGAGAATATCTTTATGTTCCAGAGCAAACCGGAGAAGTACATTTGTGCCATGAAGGTCGAGCCGCTGGCATATATTTGCCCGGTGTCTCTCTATAGTATGAATGCTTATGAATAATTTATTGGCAATATCTTTTGTTGACATGTTTTCAGAAATCATTTTTAATATTTTTCTTTCAGTAACAGTAAGTCTGGAAATTCCAATAACATCATCAGAGCCGGAAGTAATATACTGACCACGCTTAACAGCAAAACCTGAAATAGAGGGACTAAGATAATATTTTCCTGCTGATACATTTTTAATTGCATCAATTATTTCTGTATCTGCAGAGTCTTTTATTACATAACCCAGAATTCCCAGGTCCATAGCACGATCAAAGAAACTTTCTTTATTGTGCATGGACAGGATAATAATATTATTTGGAAGCTTGTTTTCGCGTATTGCTTTAGCAACTTCAAATCCATTCATCTTCGGCATTACTATATCAATAATAAGTATAGCAGCAGGAAATTTTCTTGCTAATTCAAGAGCTTTTTCACCATCGCTGGCTTCTCCAATAACTTGCCACCCTTCCTGCTCTTCAATAAGTTCTTTAACTCCTCTCCGCAGAAGCGGGTGATCATCTGCAATAATTATTTGTGTGACTTCTTTCATTCCTTCAAACCAGAATTCGCAAAAGGCTGACTTATCTGCTTTTCGTTATTAATAGGTATTCGAATTTCAAATCGTGTCCCCTCTCCAATTGCGGAATATATCTCAAATATTCCACCCAATATTCGAACTCGTTCTTTCATTCCGGTTAAACCAAGACCGGATTTTGTTTTTACGTTTTGATTATTGTTCAAGTTAAATCCTTTACCATTATCGCTTATGCTAAGAACAACATGGTTGCCTGGAGCTCTAACAATTATTTCACATTTAGCAGCACCTGAATGTTTGAGAATATTACTTAGCGCTTCCTGAAGAATTCGAACAAGATTGATCTCCAGTTTATGCGGAATCAATCCATCAATACTCTCTACTTCGCCATTTATTTCTATTGTAGTGGATTCTCTTGCTGTCAGCAGGATAGAACGAATTGTTTCTGTCAAACCAAGCTGATCAAGTTCAGGGGGTCTGAGATTATGAGAAATTTCGCGCACGATATTTAATACCCTGGAAGCATAAGAAGAAATTTGGTTAAAATTTTCGGTCGCCATTTGAATATTAAAGTTTTTTTTTATTATTGAACTTGCCCGGTTCTTAATAAAAAGCAAATCCTGACCAAGACTATCATGCATCTCAAGGGCAATCCTGCTCCTTTCTTCTTCCTGTTTTTCAATTAAACGGTGAGATATCTCCTGTTGTAATATCTTTTCTCTTTTCAAAGTTTTAATCCTTCGTTTGTAAAAGAATAGAACGATGGATAATACTAAAGAAATGCCTAAACTGCGGAACCACCAGGTCATCCAGAAAGGCGGTGTAACAATTATAATAACTGATGTCCCGGTTTCATTCCAGAGACCATCATTTTTAGAACCTTTAACTTTTAATAAATATTCCCCGGGATCGAGGTTTGAGTAACTTGCGTAACGCTGCTGCGCTGACACATTATGCCAATCACTATCGAAACCTTCCAGCATATATGCGTAATGATTTTTTTCGGGTGACGTGTAGCTTAAAGCAACGAACTCAAATGAAAAGAAATTTTGAGAATAAGAAAGTTCTATAGTAAAATTATCCGGGATTGGATCGGGCAAAGGCAGGGTTTCATTAAAAACTGTAAATGTTGTAAGATAAACAGGAGGAATAAACTTGTTATCTTCAATTTCGTCAGGGAAAAAGGCATTAAATCCGTTCACTCCTCCAAAAAACATTTCCCCGGTTAAACTTTCAAAATAGGCGCCTTGATTAAATTCCTTCGCCTGCAAACCGTCACTTACATCATAATTTTTAAATATTTCAGTTTTGGGATTAAATTTAGATATACCTTTGTTAGTGCTTAACCATAAATTGCCTGAATAGTCTGACAAAATACCCAAGACTACATTATCGGGTAATCCGTCATTAGCAGTGTATGAGATTAATGAATTTGATTCAGGGTTAAATTTTAATAATCCATTCCGTGATGTTCCAACCCAAATGGTACTTCCGGTAAACAGCAGACTTGTAACACTCTCATTTTCTGTGTTTTGTTTTCCAAATTTTTGTTTCAGGTTATAACTTACAAATGAATTTAATTCTGGGTCGAATTGTCTTAAACCATTGAGAGTTCCTGCCCATATGGTACCATTTTCATCTTCACGGATCACCGTTACCGATCTTCCAGCCCCAATAGTATTAGGAATTTGTTCTTCGTGATAGTAATGTTTGAATGTTTTTGTCTTTCTATTTAAAATGTCAATTCCACCTGTTACGTTGCCGATTAATAAATTTCCATCAATGGTTTCATACAAAGTTGTTATATCATTATTACTCAATCCTTTTGAATCAACCGGAGAATGTTGTTTATATTGTTTGAACATGCCTGATGATATATCAAAATAATTAAGACCCCCTCCGATTGTTCCTATCCAGAGTATTCCATCTGATGTAATACAGAGCGCAAAAATTTTATCACTACTAATACTTTTAGGATCTTTTGTGTTATATCTATAGGTTATTACGCTGTCCCTTTTTCTATCGAAATATTTTAATCCATTTCCGTAAGTTCCCACCCAAAGTCCGCCACCCCGATCCTCGCAAATTGTCATTACTACATTAGGATTATAAGGATCATCAAGATAGTGTTTGAATCGGTTTTTATTCCGGTTATGAACAAAAATACCATGGAAACTTGTTCCTAACCATAGTATCCCTAATCTATCTTCATATAGTGTATTAATAGGATCATTTTGAATAGCTGGAATCTGTGAAATATTATTTGTCCTCATATCTAGTATTCTCATACCCATATTGACTGACCCGAACCACAGATATTTTTCTGGTTCTTCATAGATTGTCTTAACATTTTTAATGGTATTTATATAACGATAAAAAGAATTAGTGTTTTTATCGTATCGCTTCAAAAATTGATCATACGTTCCAACCCATAATGAACCGGTTCGATCTGTGTACAACGATGTGACATTATCACCATATAAGGTTATAGGATTAGTATTAAGTTCGTTAACCCTCATAAAACCAGCGTCATTCTTCAAATTATATCTAAATAATCCTTTATAGGTGCCAGCCCATATATTATTATCCTTGTCTTCACATATAGCTGTTATTGAATTCTCATTTAAGCTTAAAGAATTTTTCAGCTCAAAAAAGAAATGTCTAAAAGTATTGCTTTTCAGGTTGTAACGGTTTAATCCGGAATTAGTACCTATCCAAATATTCTCACCGGAATCTTCAAAGAGCGAAGTAATAGTATTATTGCTTATTGTAAGAGTATCTTTCTCATTGTGTAAATAATGATAGAACTTACCCTCTTCAAGGACATATCTGTCAACACCACAGCTTTCAGTACCTATCCACAAATCACCTTTTGAGTCGCTTAGTAAACAATTAATCCTGTCGTCTGAGATAGAGTTTGAATCTTTCGGGTCGTGTTTGAAAACTTTTATAGAATAACCATCATACCTATTCAGCCCATCTTGAGTACCAAACCACATAAACCCCTGTGCATCACGTACTATAGCTTTTACTGTAGACTGAGAAAGTCCTTGCTCCAGTCCTATTTGATCGAACTTTATATTTTTTGGCTGTGCAATTATTCTGCTGGGAATAAGCCCACAAATTGTTATCACAAGGAGAATAGAATTCCTGCAAAATAAAGCAATATATGAATTAGCGTTTATGTTCATTGACATTGAGTGTGTAAAATACTTTGTGTAAATGGCAAGTAGCTGAATCATAAAAAAGGTTCAACTTGTTTGTCAAAGTTAATAGAAAAATGACCAAGAACAATCGACCAGTTTCTAACCGGCATGGTCCATTTTCTTGCAATATCCCGATAAGCCAGAAACAACATTTTCGTCAAGGCTTCATCCCCGATGGATCGGGGCAGGCTATTCGGGAAAATAGATTTAGCATTCGTAACTTTTCTGATCCGTTAGTTAACGGACAATGACACTATATTTTTAGAGATGCCCTAAAGACACAATGGCATTGTTATTCTTTTTTTTCTCTATCAGAAAGCATTGTTAATATACTTCCGATTATTAATGTAGCGATCACACCAACGAGAGTGAACCACGTCCACGCTACAAGTTTTAATGTTATCACCGTAACCATTATAAATATTCCCCCAACAAAACCAGCGAGAGCATCTTCCTGCCGGGCTTTTTTATTTAATACTCCGAGTAAAAATGTGCCGAGCAAACCGCCATAGGTAAATGATGCAATGCTTAAAGCAATAACAACCACGGCTTCGGATGATTCTTTAAAGAAAATTGCCGAACAGACGAGCAGTACCGCCCACATAATTGTAAACATCCGGGAAACTTTAAGCTGTTTTTTATCATCGTTGTTTTTGCCGAAGAATGGCAAATACAAATCGAGCATTGTTGATGATGACAGTGAACTCATCGAACCTGCGAGCGTTGACATTGCCGCTGCAAACAGACCGGCGATTATAATACCCGTTACTCCCGGCGGAAGAACTTTAATAATAAACATCGGAAATATTTCATCCGACTTTACATCAAGCTTTCCATAATATGCGTAAAGCATAACGCCAACAATCAAGAAAAGCGTAAATTGAAAAATGACGATTATACCGCTGCCGATGATTGCCTTCTGGCTGTCCTTTAACGTTTTTGTAGTTAATAATCGCTGTACGATTAATTGATCGGTGCCGTGCGAAGCCATTGATAAAAATGCACCGCCAAGCAAACCGCCGATTAACGTATACGGATCGCCGAAGAAGCCTGAAATCCCTTTATCAAAACCAAGATTGATTATGCTGAATTTATCTGCCGAACTTGCCGCGTTTACAACACTGCTCCATCCTTCCGGAAGCAGGTGGATTAAAAATGCTGCCGCAACAACGGCTCCGCCAAGATATATGAACATCAAAACAACATCCACCCATATTACCCCTTTAACACCGCCTGTGTAGGTGTAAACAAGCGTTACCATTGCAATAATAATAATTGCAGTTGTATAATCTATATCAAGCATCAACTTTAACGGAATAGCGGTGGCAAAAAGTCTAACGCCGTCTGCTGCCGTACGCGTAAATAAAAACACGATAGATGCAAACGAACGGGTTTTGCCGCCGAAACGATTTTCGAGAAATGAGTAAGCTGTCTTTAAGTCACCCTTGCTATATGCCGGAAGAAAAACAAACGCAACAACTATTCTTCCCAAAAGATAACCCACGGTTACTTGAAGAAAATTTAAGTTTGTTAAATATGCCAGACCAGGAATTGAAATAAACGTTAATGTACTGGTTTCAGCCGCCACGATAGAAAAACAGACCGCCCACCAGGGAACAACTTTTGAACCAAGAAAATAATCTTTTACCGATTTTTGTTTGCCGCCCGAGAACGCCCCCAGAATCGCTACACCTATTAGAAAAACAATTATGATAATATAGTCGAGCGTATTTCCATGCATTTAAATACCTATATTTTTTTTAGTTCGTTGAATGCTTCATCAACTGTTTTGCAAACCGGCAGCACTCTATTGAGCTGTGTAATTTTTATTAAGGAGTAAACTTTATCGGAAGGAGCTGCGATGCGCATCTGTCCGCCGGTTGTGTTAAGAATCCGGTTGGCAACAAGAATTGCGCTAAGACCCGAAGAATCGCATGTTTCAATTTCACTTAAGTCGAGTATGAGTTTAGTAACTCCTTCAACTTTAAGGAGCATAGTAAACTCACCTTTTACGAGCCCCGAAATATTAGTATCGAGACGTTTTTCGTTCAGTTTAAAAATCGATATGTCGTCCACTCGTTTTATTTCGAAGTTCATAAAAAATCCTTAAAACATTCTTAAACAATTTAAGAAATTTTTGTAAGATATTTCCGCCGGTTCATCATTATTTACAATTTGTAGATTATAAAATTTATCCGAACTCTCCTTAGCAAATCCGATTCGTACTTCTGCCTGAACAAGGTTGCATAAATAACTGCAGAAAAGATTTGGACTGCGGTTCAAATCAATAACCACGTTTACTTGAAGCGATGATAGTTTTTCGGTAAGCCGTTTACCGGGCAGGTTTAATTTATTTATATCTCCGATTGTATATTCGATAACCTTGAAACGAAATTTTGGAGGAAGCAGGCTCACACGAAAATCGCGCGTGAGGATTGTCGAGTTTTTTCTGTTATCATCCAAAAACGAAAGCACCTGCTGTGAATGATGAAAATCTTTTTCTTCTTCGGGTAGGATTACCAAAAAGTTGTACGATTTTGCGAAGACATTTGAGAAGTTTAGATTGTTATGTTTAATATGTTTAAGCTTCCGGTCAACTAAAACCATTGCTATTTTGTCTTTTAAGTATTCTATCATTTTTGTTCTGCCTCTTGCAGATGTTTAATAAACTCGTTTTCATTCATAACTGCAACGCCGATACTTTTTGCCTTCGCAAGTTTAGAGCCGGCATTTTCACCGGCAATTACAAAATTGGTTTTTTTACTTATGCTCGAAGTTACTTTGCCGCCAAGATTATTTATTCTATCGCCTGCTTCTTCTCGGGAAAAAGAAGATAATACGCCAGTCAGCACAAATGTTTTGCCGGTAAAAAATGTTTCTGAGGCAATTTTCTTTTCGGCTTTAAAATTTAATTGATGTTCTTTTAATCTTGTTATGATTGCTTTGTTAGACTCGTTTGAAAAAAACTTTAAAACGCTACCGCTAATACTCGGTCCAATTTCGTGTATTGCCGTTATTTCTTCTCCTTCAGCATTAATCAAATCATCGATCGAGTTAAAATGTTCTGCCAATTTTTTTGCTGCACCCGAACCAACATAACGAATACCGAGCGCGAATAAAACCCTTGCGAATGGCTGGCTTTTACTCGCTTCAATTGCAGTTAAAAGATTATCGACACTTTTTTCGCCAAGCCGCTCTATCTGGATCAAATCTTCCCGTTTGTTTTTAAGATCATAAATATCTGCGTATGATTTTAAGAAACCTTTATCAACAAGTAAATCAACAAGAGCTTCGCCGAGTCCCTCAATATCCATCGCCCCGCGCGAAGCAAAATGTTCGAGCCTTCCTTTTTCTTGAGCGGGGCATTCTGTGTTCTCGCAGTAATATGCAACTTCGTTTTCTGGTTGAAATAATGATGCGCCGCAAACAGGGCAGTTCGATGGCGGTTGTGTGGGAAGAGAATTTTCATCTCTTTTCTCAAGGACAACTGCAACGACTTTTGGAATGACGTCTCCCCCTTTTTCTATTATTACTGTATCATCTTTACGAATATCTTTGCGGCGTATTTCATCTATGTTGTGCAAAGTGGCTCTGCTGATTGTAGAGCCGGCGAGAAGTACGGGCTCTAATTCCGCAACCGGAGTAACTGCGCCGGTTCTTCCTACACTCCATGTAATCCCGTTAAGTTTTGTGAATGCCTGTTTAGCTTTGAATTTAAAAGCAATTGCCCAGCGGGGTGATTTTGCTATGTTCCCGAGAATTTTCTGTTGACGTATAGAGTTTACTTTTACAACGACACCATCAACTTCATACAAAAGCGACCTTCGTTTCTCTTCAAGCACACGGCAGTATTCCAATACTTCATTTATGTTTTTACACAGTTTTGTTTCGGGATTAACAGTAAAACCAAGCTCTTTTAGTATTTGAAGATTTTCATGCTGTGTATTAAAATCCTCTTCAGTGGAAATAAGTACGTAAGCGAAAATACTAAGCGGGCGCAAAGCAACTGCGCGGGGGTCTTGCATTTTTAATGTCCCTGCGGCTGAGTTACGCGGGTTTGCAAAAAGTTTTTCGCCTTTTTTTTCACGTTGTTCATTTAATTTTTTGAAGTCTTCCACCATCATAAATATTTCGCCGCGCACTTCAATATTGTTTAGTTTATAAAGAATGCTTTTGTTCTTTTTAAAACGCAGGGGAACTGATTTTATTGTTTTTACATTAGCTGTAATTTCTTCGCCCGTAAAGCCGTCGCCGCGTGTTGCTGCCGTTATTAAAGAGCCATCAATATAATTTATACTTACAGAAGCGCCGTCTATTTTATATTCGACTACAAACTCAATTTCTTCATCCGCAGGCAAACCTTCGCGTACCCGCCTGTCGAAATCAAATAGTTCCTTTTCGCTGTAGCTGTTTGCAAGGCTAAGCATAGGAACTTTATGTGTTACGCTTTTAAATTCTTTTGTTAAATCTTTTCCAACTCTCTGTGTTGGTGAATCGGAAGTAATTAGCTCCGGTTGGCTTATTTCAATCTGTTCGAGTTCTTTAACAAGCATGTCGTATTCATAATCGCTTATTAACGGCTCGGCAAGTACGTAGTACTTATAATCATAAACACGAATTAGCTCGCGTAGTTCTTCAACTCTTTTTTTAGCTTCGGAAGGCATAGCTAATTATTTATTGACGGTGAATTTTTTAAAAGTGAAAGCCCGGAAGCATCAACGTTGAAAGACATTTTTGTCCTTCTTCTACCTGTAAAATTTAGCAGCCGGTTATTTAAATATAAATTAACTGCGCCAGAGTTACCAAGAGTTATTTTAAAATTTTCTTTTGCTGTAACTGTCTTTTTAGAATTCGGAAATAAAATAAATTCTTCTGTAGTATTGTTGTCTTTTATTATTTTAACCCATGATGAATCGGTCGTTTGAATTGTCAGCCGGAGACTGTCAGTTGTACTGTAATTAGCAATTGAATCGATTGCCGCCTTTGGCTCTTCTTCATAGCGATTAGAATCTTCTATAATTTCCTCGTATGTTTTTTCGGGCACAATAATTTCATCACTGTCTTTAAAGAAAAAAGAATAAACAATTATTGCAATTACAAAAACCGCAATTGCCGCTATCCCTATATAGGCGGCATTTACTTTGCCTTTTAATAAAGAAGAAAAATCATAAGCGTACGAATTATATGATAGAGTAACTGGAGGCGACATTTTTTTTATACTAGGCTGTTTGGGTTTTTCTTCAACTGCGGCATCTGTTTCAGTGTTTGAACCAAATGCTTTTTCTTTTTCGGATTGCTCAGTTTCTTCAGCAAACAACTGCCCCTTTTTTGCCAAATCATATTTTTTCAGCATCCTAACTTCATCAAGTCCCACAACCTTCGAATAATCTTTTATAAAAGCGCGCGCGTAAACCTCCGGAAGGAACGAAAAATCACCGAACTCCATCTGCTCGAGAAATTTAATATCGATACGCGTTTTAGCCGCTAGCTGCTGAAGCGTCAAATCATTTTGTTCTCTGGCTTGTTTAAGTTCTTCGGCAAATTTATCAAGCATAGTATCTCTTTTAGTTTAATTCTTCCTAACAAGTTTAGCTGCAAACGCGCCGTCCATATGGTGCAGATGCGGCAATGTTTGAATGCAGCCATTCTCATCAACCAATTCTTTGTTAAAAAATGCACCGGCTGGCTGAAGTTCGAACCCTGAATGATTATTTAGGAACCGATCAATAACTTCAAAATTTTCTTCCGGTTCAATTGAACAAGTACTATAAACAAGCACACCGCCCGGTTTAACAAGAGTAGCAGCTTTATCAATCAACGTATTCTGATTTGCCGCCATCTTCCTTACATCGAGCATATCTTTTTTCCATTTGATATCGGGCTTTTTAGATAATGTGCCGGTTCCCGAGCATGGTACATCAGCAAGGACTTTATCGTACAGTTCACTTTCGAATTCAAGCGCATTAACGGCAAAAGTTTTGCACGATTTTATTCCGAGACGAAGAAGATTTTTTTCAAGAATTATTAATCTGCTTTCGTATCTGTCTAAAGCAGTAATTTCACCAACATCATTCATCAAGTGGGCAATAAAAGCTGTTTTTCCCCCGGGCGCCGCAAATAAATCAATCACTTTTTCGCCCGGCTGTGGATCAAGCAATTTGCAGGCTAATCCGGCGCTTTCATCCTGAATATTAAAATAGCCTTTAGCAAAGCATTCCCACGCAGTAATGTTTGTCAAATTTTGAAGTTGAAAAAATTCCGGAAGAAATTTTCCTTGATTGAACCTAAGGTTAACCGATTCAAGCAGTTTTTTAAATTCTTCCATGTTTGTTTTTAAACCATTTACACGAAGAGTGAGAAAAGGTTTTTCGTTATTTGCAGCAAGTAATTTTTCTGTATCTTCTCTTCCAAAACGAGCCACGTAACGTTTTATCATCCAACCCGGATGCGAATAATAAGCTACAAGGTATCCTATCAAATCTTCTTCCGGTTCGGGAAAACGGATTGCATCTTTTGTCCGGAGTATATTTCGAAGAATAGCATTTGTTAAATCAGCCGGTTTTTGCCCCTGTAATTTTTTTACAAATTCAACAGCTTCGTTAACTGCCGCATGGTCGGGAACTCTATCGAGAAATAAAATCTGATAAAGAGCAACGCGCAGTGCATTCTTAAGATTTGATATAGCTTTAGAAAATTGTCCTTTATAAAATCCGTTGAGAATCCAATCGAGACGTCCCATCCATCTTATTACACCATGAACGATTTCAAAGAGTAATGCTTTATCGGCGCCAATTAAATCTGCGCTGCGCATTTCATTGTCGAGCAGTTTATCAAGGTATGCATCGGTTCTTTCAACACGGTTTAATATTTTAACCGCACGACCTCTAACGCCTTCGTATAAGTCAACTATTTTATGTTCTGTTAATTCAGCCATAAATTAATACGGATATCCGCGTTTTCTCCTTTCCTTTTTAGTAAGGTCAAAAATCTTTCTGAAAAGTTTTTCTTCAACATCGTGCAAAGATTCAAATCTTCTTTCCATTACACGTTTTGCTGTTTCAATGCTTCTTTCTATATCGTAAGTTGTAAGTGCATCTGTTCCGCCCCACGAAAATGAAGGGAGATACTTTGGAGGAAATCCTGCTCCGAAAATATTACAAGAAACGCCGACAATTGTGCCGGTATTAAACATAGTGTTGATCGCAGTTTTTGTATGATCGCCCATTATAACGCCAAGAAATTGCGAACCGCTATCTACCACTTCACCATTAACATAAACTTTTACGAAGCCGTAATTGTTTTTTAAATCGCTGCAATTCGTATCGGCGCCGATGTTTACCCAACTGCCAAGATATGAATGACCAAGAAAACCCGAGTGCTGTTTATTTGTATATGGAAGTATAATTGAATCTTCAATTTCCCCACCCACTTTGCAGACTTTACCAACGCTAACGTTTTCATATAAAATTGCGCCGCTTTTTACAAGGGTGCTTTCGCCTATGTAAACAGCGCCTTCTAAAACCGCGTTAGGATAAATTATGGCTTCTCTATCAATATATACAGGACCCTTCGTTCCATCAATTACAACGCCCGGTTTGATAACAGCACCTTCTTCAATGTAAACATTATCTTTTTCGATGATGTACGCACCGGGGTGTATTTTGCCTTTTATATTTTCTTCGCCCGCATGAACTTTTTCCATCAAATATTTAAAGTCGCTGTAAATTTCGGGACCATTGTTATTAACGAGGTCCCATATATAATCTATTGTTTTAACGTCAACTTTTTCAACCGGCAAACCGCCAAAGTTTGATTCGCTTAACAGGTCATGCAGTCTGTTTTTAATTTCATCAAGTTTACTCCCCGAAACACGTGCGGCAACAATTGAGTCGCCGTTAATGTAAAGTTTATCTTCCCCCTCAAGCGGAATTATTTCCGCCATGTTTAATGGTGCAAGCACCCTGCCGTTAATAAACAGGCAGCTATTATCTTCAATTTTGTTAATCGGAATACCGGGATTATGAATTCTCACAACCGAATCTAAATATGATCTGCAGTGAAGTGAGTATTTTATACCGGGATAAGAACGAACTATTTTTGCGCGAAGACTATTTATGCCGCAAATTAGATGATAAGTCGGTCTCGAAAATATCAGCGGTTCAAGTCTATCGTAATTTATGCCTTCAAAAACACACAGTTGCACTATTGCCTCGTTAAAATTATCGTGCAATTTAACATTTTTTGAGGTAATAATCTTGTGTTGAAATTTGTTGAATTTTGTCCAATTACTAACAAATGAGTTTTAAATGTTAGAATTAAGAGGTTAACGTTTAACTTTGAATCTAATTAATTCTGAATTCCACTTCTTAAAAAATTAGTCTGTATCTGTTATCGGGAGTGTTTATATTTATATCCATAATTATTAACAACAACGGTGTAAGATGAAAAATATTATTTTTCTAATTGCGGCAGCATTTTTTTTCACCCTTACGGGATGCGATTTTAAAAACAACGAAGAGGAGAGCATGAACCAGAAAGAATTTAAATATCAAACCGAGCAATTTGCCGACCTTGGTATTTTACGTTACCAGGTTCCGGGTTTTGAAAATCTAAGTTTGCGGGACAAAGAACTCGTTTATTATCTCTACGAAGCTTCGCTTGCAGGGAGAGATATTTTATACGATCAAAACTACAAACACAATATAAAAATCAGAAAAACTCTTGAGGCAATAGTCAACAGCTACAGCGGAGATAAAAACTCCGAGGATTTTCAAAAGTTTATGGTTTATACCAAACGATTCTGGTTTAGCAGCGGGCTTCATCACCATTATTCTTCCTCAAAGTTTTTACCTGATTTTTCAAAAGAATATTTTGCGGAACTTATAAAACAAAGCGATGGTAAACTCTTACCTTTAAAAGACGATGAAACACCGGAGCAGTTAACGGCAGAACTAACAACAGTTATTTTCGATCCGGAAGTTGATGCAAAACGTGTAAATCTAAGTTCCGATGAAGATATAATTGCAACTTCGGCAAACAACTACTATGAAGGCTTAACTCAAAAAGAAGTTGAAGATTTTTATAATAATGTGGAAGATAAAAAAGATGCAACTCCAATCTGGTACGGCTTAAACAGTAAACTCGTTAAAAGAGACGGCAAGGTTTACGAAGATGTTTATCGGGTTGGCGGTTTATATTCTCCTGCAATCGAAAAAATAGTTTACTGGTTAAAGAAAGCCTCTATCGTAGCTCAAAACGATCTTCAAAAGAAAACTATTGATAAGCTTGTTGAGTTTTATGAAACAGGCGATCTTGAAAAATGGGATGAGTATAATATTCTCTGGTTGAAAGACACCGTTTCCACTATAGATTTTGTTAACGGTTTTATTGAAGTATACGGAGATCCACTCGGACATAAAGCTTCCTACGAAGCTATTGTGTCATTCAAAGATATGGAAGCTACAAAACGTATCGAAGCCATCAGCAATGAAGCGCAGTGGTTTGAAGATAATTCGCCGATACAGAATGAATATAAGAAGAAAGACGTAGTTGGAATTTCCGCAAAGGTTATTACCGTGGTTGTAGAATCCGGCGATGCTTCCCCTTCCACGCCGATTGGAATTAATCTTCCCAACGCAAATTGGATACGCAAAGAACATGGCTCGAAATCGGTAAATCTGGGCAACATAGTTTATGCTTATGATAAAGCATCAGCAGAAGGAGTGATGAAAGAATTTGCATATGATGAAGCGGAAATAGAACTTTCAAAAAAATATAGTTCTCTTGCCGATAATCTTCACACCGATCTTCATGAAGTAATCGGACACGCATCGGGACAAATTAAACCGGGAGTGCCGTCGCCTAAACAGGCTCTAAAAAATTATGCTTCAACTATTGAAGAAGCGCGCGCCGATCTTGTGGCATTATATTACATAATGGATCAAAAGATGATTGATATCGGTGTTATGCCTTCGCTTGATGCAGGCAAAGCAGAGTATCAAAAATATATGCGCAACGGCTTAATGCTTCAGCTTAACAGAATTGAGCTTGGCGATAACATAGAGCAAAGCCACATGCGCAACCGTCAGTTAATTACACATTGGGCATTTGAAAAAGGTAAAGCAGAAAATGTAATTGAGAAAAAAATGAAGGACGGCAAAACATATTTTGTAATTAATGATTATCAAAAACTTCGAAATTTATTCGGCGAACTGCTTCGCGAAGTTCAGCGGATGACATCGGAAGGAGATTTTGAAGCAGCTCAAAAACTTGTTGAAACTTTTGGCATTAACGTAGATATGGAACTTCATACAGAGGTGAAAGAAAGATACTCGGGGTTAAACATTGCGCCGTATAAAGGGTTCATCAATCCTGTATTAAAGCCCGTATACGACGGCGACAGAATAGTTGATATTAAAATTGAATACCCGGAAGATTTTACGGAGCAGATGCTTTACTACGGAAAGAACTACTCTAACTTAAATTAAATTAACAGTTCTTTTAACTATGGCTTTAGCTAAATAACATTTTGGCTAAAGCCGTTTTGATTTTGGAAAATATAAGTTGAGCAAGTAAAGAACGTAGATCGAAGTAGAATGTAACCCGGAATAGCCATTATTAAATTATTTTATTTCATCCCTTATTAGAAGTTAGTACGGATATTAGATACATACATGAATTATTGGGACATAAAAGCCCCGAAGGGATCCCTTTGGGAGAGCAAAACACCGAAATTTATACACACATATCAACTAAAAGTTTACAAAATATAAAATCTCCTTTTGATGATTTGTAAAGAAATTTTATTTAACTTTAAGCAAATAAAGACTCACATATATGAGACTTATACGCCTAAGAGTGGTTGTATATGTCTGGTTTTGTGAGATATATAAATAAGTTGGCGGTCATTGTAACACAGCATACGGCAACTACAAGATATAAATTATCATAACTTTGGACAGAAAATTACAGAGTGACAGAATAGATAACATTTAAATTATGAGTAATGCAAAAATATCCATACGTTTTTTTGACGACCGCGAAGTGCGAGCCGTTTGGGACGAGCAAAACGCCAAGTGGTGGTTTAGTGTTTTGGATATTGTAGCTTTGCTTACCGACCAAGACGACTACACCAAAACTCGCAACTATTGGAAATACCTTAAAGCGAAGTTGAAGAAAGAAAACAGCCAAGTGGTTAGTGCTACTACCCAGTTGAAATTTCTTGCACCTGACGGTAAAAAGCGCTTAGCCGATATGCTCGATTACACTGGCATTATTGCCTTAGGCAAAGAATTTCCGAGTAAAAAGGCAAACCGATTTATTGAATGGTTTACATTCAGTGATGAAAGCATAGACGGAAAAAGCAAAACAAAAGCGTATGCAATGTTTGAGAGTTCTTTTATCAACAGCATAGAAGTTGGTACAACCAAAGGTTTGCAACAAATACATGCTTATTTGTTTGGCGGATTGTATGGTTTTGCGGGACAAATCAGACAAAAAAATATTTTAAAAGATGGTTTTCAATTTGCCGTATCACGTTTTTTAGGCGACACATTAAAGCAAATAGAAGCAATGCCCGAAACTACATTTGACGAAATC
>Ga0100388_10000432_pt1 | contig 39235 bp, 35 predicted proteins | sample CryGeymeta201512_FD_81536 | JGI IMG/M metagenome (GOLD analysis project Ga0100388, IMG submission 81536) | Groundwater microbial communities from Crystal Geyser aquifers in Utah, USA - Crystal Geyser metaG 2015-12 | ecosystem: Environmental > Aquatic > Deep subsurface > Groundwater | place... | reverse complement strand
CCCAGCAAGAACCGGAAGACCTGTGACAAGAACCGGGAGACCTGCCCCAGCAAGAACCGGAAGACCTGCCCCAGCAAGAACCGGGAGACCTGCCCAGCAAGAACCGGAAGACCTGTGACAAGAACCGGGAGACCTGCCCCAGCAAGAACCGGAAGACCTGCCCCAGCAAGAACCGGGAGACCTGCCCCAGCAAGAACCGGAAGACCTGCCCCAGCAAGAACCGGAAGACCTGCCCCAGCAAGAACCGGGAGACCTGCCGTGGCAAGAACCGGAAGACCTGCTGTGACAAGAACCGGGAGACCTGCTGTGACAAGAACCGGGAGACCTGCTGTGACAAGAACCGGGAGACCTGCCCCAGCAAGAACCGGAAGACCTGCAGTGACAAGAACCGGGAGACCTGCCCCAGCAAGAACCGGGAGACCGCGTACGAAGCGCGGACCAAGCACAGGATGCCCGCGGACCAGGACCAAGCACAGAATTACCGGCAGGGCCGGGATGCTTGCGGGTTGCCACGCGGCAGGCGACACTCAGCACCCAATCGAAGGGTGTTTTTGATGAGTTTTGGAGCTTCGCTTGCGCAAATTGGAAGGGGGCTGGTGTACGTGACCGCGGTCGCTGTCTCGATCGGTGTGATCTGGGGCGTCGCGTACACGGGCAGAGTTCTGGGCGGCGCGGACGAGGGTCTCCACTTCGTCTTGGGCGTATGTGTCTGGTGTGTTGTGGTTGGGGCCGGAGTCGTTCTTCAACTGCGACGGCGGGCGAACACTTCGCCTAATTCCATGCTCTTCTTGACGCTTTTTGTGATGGTTTTGGGGACGGTCTTTGGCGTGATCGCCAATATCGCCACTCAACCCCCCATCCAAAAATCCGAACCCATCACCGACAGCAAAAAGCCCGAATTATCATTCTGATCAGGCTTCTTCGTTGAAGCGTTTCAGCGTGCGTTTCACAGCGCGTGGCTCAAGAACAATCATGTGCAACATCAGGCGCGTGGCCTTTTCAGGCTTGCGAACGCCTTGTTCCCAATGCCTAACGGCTCCGATACTAAACCCGTAGGTGTCCGCAAATTCCTTCTGGGTCATCTCAAGAGATTCACGGATTTCACGAACATTCGGAAACGGTACATCAGCCATGCGAGCTCCGGACGGGTAGAATCAAAGACACAAGCGTACGCCTCAGGCGCATTGCAATCAATGTTGAAGCCTGAAAGCTTAACGAACTTTGGTGTCATCAAGATGAAGTTTACGGGTCGCAACGTACTCTCGCAACTCCGCTAGTTCAAGTTCGAAGCCTCCAGAAAGAATCGGGAATCGACACCAAGTCTTGGGATCAAGATTCTTATCATCGACGTGAAAACTGGGCGCATAGCGCTCTCGTTTCCACTGGTTTCGACACCAGAGCTTGAAGAAACGTTCGACAAAGATGAAGAGCTGCGATTCGCTGATCTCAGGCCATTGTGATCGACCGATCTGGAAGACCTCCAATGGCGCTTTCTTGTCTCGAATCGCAAGACGTTCAATGGCATCGAGCAATTCATAGGGCATCAGATCGCCCTCGTCGGTCTGCTCGGCTGCGCTAGGACGAAGTTCCGCGGTTGGGATCTGCGACGTCACGACTTTGAGCGCTTCGATTGCTGGGTGCCCCATCGGGCCTTCCGACTCAAGCCAGGACAGCCATTTCCTCAAGAATGCTTTGTCGATTCCAGCGATCGGCGAGAGGCCACCACAGGTGTCGCCATCCATCGTGGCGTAGCCAACTGCGGCCTCAGAGCGGTTGCTGGTCGAGAGCAACAACGCGCCCTTGATATTGGCCAGCATCCAGACTCCCGGACCACGAACGCGCGCCTGGATATTCTGCAGGGTCAGATCGTCGGTTTCCCAAGTCAGCGGGCGTCCAAGCGCCCGAGCGACCATGCCAGTGTAGTTCTGAACAAAGTCGTCGACATCGAGTTCGTAATACTCGGCACCAACGGCTTCCGCGACGACTCGAGCGGCATTCCGCGTCACATCACCCGAGTTGCGGGTCGCCTGATAGACGCATGTGAGCAACATCCGAATCAATTCGTCGGGTTTATTGGCGCCCTCAAGTTCGGCCATATAACCGAGCTTTTCTTTGAACCCGTCCAAACCGAGTTCTTTGACGCCCAACCACACCATCAAGGCACATAAACAGGCGGTCGCAGACGAATCCGCGCCGCCCGAAAGGCTGATGATGAATCCGCGCGAACGGCTCTTGCGCATATAATCAAAAAGCGCGAGCGACACGGCGCGCGCAAACTCTTCTTCTTTCAGAAATTTGCTCTGTTCCCACGGGGACGACTCATCAAAGGTCGGCTCAGGCATGATCGTGGGGAAAACAAAGGGAACCGAGACACAATCGGGGCGAACTGCATCGACCTGAGGAATGAACGACACGGTTCGAATGCGATCCAGGCGCGTGTAATCAACGTCAACGACGGCACACGTGATATGGCGGTCGTCAAAAGACAGACGTGGCCCCGTCGCCAGCAATTTACCGGCCGAAGCAATGACCGCCCCACCGTCATAGATCACACGTCCTGCGTCGTTGCCAAGCAAGTTGGCGTAGACGTAGGTCACTCCGAAGGCGCGCGAACCCTCGATCACAAATCGCTTTCGCACCTCAAGTTTGCCGAACGCAAAATGGGACGCGCTCGGGTTCAAGATGATGTCGACACCCTTTTGCGAAAGGTCCGAGCCCGGCCGACGTGCGACCCAAGCGTCTTCGCAAATCTCGAAGCCGATTCGAATCCCACCACAATCAAAATAAAGGTCGCCGATCGGGTACTCGACTCCGTCCAACTGTACGCGGCTTTGTTTGTCGGCTGGCCACGCTTTGAACCACCGAGGTTCGTAGTGAATGCCGTCACCCGCCAGAAACTGTTTGGCCACAAAACCTGCGATCTGGCCGTCCACAACCAGACAGGCCGTATTGTAGAGCCCGTTATTATAGACGATCGGGATCCCGAAACTCACGATCAACCCGGACGTATACGGCAGAATTTCTTGCAGGACTCGCCAGGCCATGGCGTGAGTGTTGGGTGAATGAAACGCGTCCTCACAGCCGTAGCCTGTGATGCACATCTCCGGGAGACATATGACCGTCGCTCCCTCCACACGCGCTTCGGCGAGGGTAGCGATGATATTGTCCCGGTTGTGTTCCCAAGCCAATGGAGTCTGGTTGAGAACGGCGGCAGCAACTTTTAGAAGGTGCATAAGCTCAGTTGGATCCGATGAGTTCGTCGATGTTGAACTGGCCGGCTTCAATCATGGGGCTTGTCCCCCGGCCATACGAGTCGAGATCGTATAACCCGAAATCTTCCTCGTCATCAAAGACGTTGTTCGAAAGCAACTCAACTTGACTGGCATTGAAGCGGAATCGAACCACGGTCAAACGACCGGAAGTCGTCGAGTGGAAGCCGAAAGCGAAGGTTTGCGTTGGCCTACTGAGTCTTCCAGTCGAGTCCGACTTCGGTGGGCCAGGGCTGATCGGTCCCGTCCAGCAACGCGTCGTTGCTCGTATCGCCCAGCAAGTGTTTGCGCGCGAACGCCAGCGAATATGCGTCGATGATCTGCGATGCCGTCAAGAAGGGGACAAATTGATCTGAACACCCGTCATCGAGCACGGCTGCACCAAAGAGTTCGCACATATTCGAGTAGGTGAAATGCCCGCCGCGCAGAAGGGCGACCCGCATATGTGGGCCTTCCATCGCGTTCCAAATTGGGTCTCCCTCTTCGACGGCTGGAAGCGTCTGGTCGAGCAAGGAAGTCATCAACATGGTGGGTATTTTGATCTCGGACACCTTGTCCTGAAACACCAAAAACCCGCCTGGAGCTTGGGGAATCGCGACTTTGATGCGGTCATCGCCGAGGCCACCGCGGAAAAGGTCGCCGACGCCGTCGGCCGCCAGGATTTCGCAAAAATCCTCGTCAGGATGCATTCCACAATAAGCCTCCGCGTAGTCGACATCGAAGCCTGCGCCGGAGCTTGCAAGTGTGGTGTAGCCGCCAAACGAATGCCCCGAAAGCACGATTTTATCGCTGATCACGGGCTTGAGCACGTCGTCTGCTGGCCACGACTCAAGTCGGTCCAGAAGGGCGGTAATGTCCTGCGGCCGAAACGCGCCCGAGGTCAGGTCGATGGCGCCCTGCGTGTCTTTGAAGGTGTTTCCCGTGTGGTTCAACGCCACCACGACAAAGCCATGCGAAGCAAAAAACTCGGTCATGTAATAACTTTGTTCGGCAAACGAAGAGTTGCCGTGCGAAAAAATCAAAATCGGGGCGGGTTCCGTGATGGCCAGACTCGCATCGCGTTGGACTCCCGGACGGCGAAACACGTTGTAGTACTTGGCCTCGAGCCCATCTTTATCAAGCGTTGGGTACCATACGACAAACTCAAAGGTCCGGCCCGGCTCGCCGACCGCATCGTAGGTGACTTCGAATCCGGAGCGGTAGCCGACGCGGTAATAACCCGGCTCCATGACTGACCAAGGCTGCGGAGGAAGCACCTCAACATCAGCAGCGTCGGCCGCATCGGCCTGCGCGTCCATTCCAGCGTCGCTCAGAACACTCAGGTCTGCGCCAAAATCCCGCCCAGTGTCCGCGGAGAAATTGGCGGGGCTCTCGTCGGAACCACAAGCAACAAGAGATAACACCAAAAAAAGAAAGCCGATTCTCATATTCATCCTGTTCATGCGCTCGCCCGTTCGATCCGAAAACCTAGAGGAAATACCCACCAAATACCGTGCCCACCAACGAAAAACCGATCTTCTGCTGCAGCAGCGTCAAAATCGGCATCAGGATAACAGACCCTTGCGACATCAAAAGGCCACCGAATAACCAGAGCATGACTAGATCGTAAGAGGGTGTGATTTCCGTCATGTTTAACCTACGTTCGTGGACTCAAAAATCTTGTCTGCGCTTGCTTCGACAAATCCGTCAAAGAGGCGGCCATCGGCCATCATATGGCGGTAGGCGAACTCGTAGTAGCACGTGGGAACTTCGAGCGCGGCATCCATAAATTCGACGACGAGTCGGTCGGCGAGTGTCGCTCCTTGCTCCAGATATTGAGCAGGTGTTCCTTTGATTCGACCGCCCGACTCGTTCAACCGAAAACCAAGCGCTTCAACGAAGTCCAAAAGGTCCGGGAGACCTTCAAACGTAGACAGGGCGTTCACATTCACCGTGAAGTGGTTCGGGCGAAGCCCAAGTGCGGCAACCCAGGCTGCGTACTCCGAAACCTCGGCGAGCCGGCGGTAAGTCGCGGTTGTGAGGCTCCAAGGTCTTCCGGACAAAAAGACCTCCGGTCCGACCGGGAGACCTTTTGCCTGACCCACCAAATCACGAATCAGCTCTTGAATCTCGTCGTCGAAAGCCGCGGTTTCCAGCTCGCTCAAAAAGATGCGCGGAGCGTTTGGTTCGCTGGAAACGTAGGCCACGGCCCGAACTTTCTTGGCTTCGAATCGATAGGTGCCAAAGGGTCGATACCCCAGACTTTCGATGACAGGACCGAGGTTTTTTAGGCTCACCGGATCCAAATCGAAGGTTCGAAACGCGATATGATCGTTAAGAACCGATTCGCGGCGGTCTTCCAGGCGAGATTTGATCGCGCTCACACGAGGCGCCATCGCTGAATAATCATCCCACAGCGCTTCAAACCACGGTTGATTCGAAGTCATCAGAACCTCTCGAAGAGCCAGTCGAAACTGATGGTATCGAGCTGTGGAGCCGGCGTGCCAACGGCGCCATGCGGTCCTGGAAACGAGCGAACCGGCCCTACGAACGTCACACAGTCGCCAGGAGCCAAGAACGTTGAAGCGGAACGCAGCGTCGACACATGGCCGTTATGTTCCAACCCGTAACAACTCTTGGATCCACCGCATAAAACCGGGTTGGGCAACAATTCCCCGCCGACTTTAACGACGTACGCATAATCGCTCATGACAACGTCGCGATTGGTGACGTCGCGATAGGGAACAGGGTTATTGGAGCTATGCACAATAAGCCCGCCAAGGCCGGTGATCTCTGGGTGACCTTCATAATTCAGAAGCCCAGAAACCCCAAAAGACACGATCTGTCCTGGAAGCATCGGACTCGGCAGGTCCACATCAAGATAAACCTCGACCGCTGTATTCCTGTCCTGCACCCAGAAGCTACGCGTCGCCTGGAACCCGACCGCTGTCACAATCGCCTGATTGACCTGAATCGGAACGGCCGGGAAATACGCGCCTTCATTCTCCACGGTATTAAGGTCATCGGAGGTCAAGGGAACCGCCGCCAAAACGGAACTCAGATTGGAGTTTACACTGTATGGAGTGGTGGTTGCCGATCCGATCGATCCAAAGAAATTTGCGTCTGGGCCGCACGGCACGGGGTTGTTCGTGGCGTTGTTCGTGTTGTTCGTGTTGGTCGTATTATTTGTCGTATTATTCGTCGCGTTATTTGACGTGTTGGTGGTGTTATTCGTCGCGTTGTTGACCGCGTTATTCGAAGAATTGTTGACCGTATTATTCGTCGCGTTATTCGAAGAGTTCGTCGCGTTATTCGAAGAGTTCGTCGTGTTATTCGAAGAATTCGTCGCGTTATTCGAACCATTCGTAGTGTTGTTCGAAACCGTATTATTGGCAGTATTATTGACGAGGTTGACGTCCGATCGCTTTTTCACGTCATCGCCACACGCCACGAGACCCGTCACCAAACCCAACACCATCAATCGTTTCATGTTCTAACCTGCCGAAATAATTTTACGCGGGGAACATACCCAAACATGAATCATGTTGCGACTGCCCGGCATCGATTTGCCAACCTTTTGATCGGATAGAAGATGACGAAATTCCTAGTCCTTAGTTTTACCCTCGCGCTTTCTGCCTGTGCGAGCGGCAACTCCGAAACACTTTCACGAGATGTCGCGAACACGACCCGTTCATCGGCCATGTCGATGACCGCTGGTGCACGCGAGAACGCGCTTCGTGCGGCGATCGAGAACCCTACACGGAGTGCAGAAAACCGAGCTCGAGATGAATACCGACATCCGGTCGAAACCTTGCTCTTTTTGGGTGTCGATCCCAACCAGGTGGTCGTCGAGGTTTGGCCCGGAGGCGGCTGGTACACCGAGATCCTCGCGCCCTACCTCGCTGAACACGGCCTCTTGGTCGCCGGTTCATTTCGAGCCACCGAGGATCCAGAGAACTACCGGACCAAAATTCGTGGAAAATTCGACGCCCGAGTCGCCACAGACCCGGCATTTGCGAAGGTCGTCAATGGCACGCTCGATCCTCCAATCCTGATGGATATTGGCGCTCCTGAATCAGCAGATGTGGTCCTGACCTTTAGAAATATCCATAATTTCATGAAGGCTGGCACGCTCGACGACCTGTTTTCTGGCGCCTACACGGTGCTCAAACCTGGTGGAACTCTGGGTGTGGTCGAACACCGTGCTGCTCCGGGAACCGACCTCGAAACCATGATCAAGAGTGGCTACGTCACGCAGGCTTTTGTGATCGAGACTGCGGAACATCATGGGTTTGAGCTTGTCGAAACATCCGAGATCAACGCGAACAAAAAGGACACCAAAGACCATCCTGAAGGTGTCTGGACCCTGCCCCCATCGTTGCGATTAGGCGAGGTCGACAAGGACAAATATCTGAGCATCGGTGAGAGTGACCGAATGACGTTGAAGTTCCGACGCCCCTTGAACCCCAAGACGGCTGCAAAATAGGGTTTTCGAATTTGGGCGAACTGGGTCATCCTGCCCTCCTATGGAGAATCTATGAAATACCTGTTCGCTCTAACGCTTCTCTTGCTCGTTGGTTGTCAGACGCCAAAACAAGAAGACGCCTCTTCGACCGCTGATGTTTCGGCCGCCAAGGACGAACCTCAGCAGCCTGCAGCGAGCCAGAACGGGGGCACCAGCGAAATCACCGCGGCCGATCTGGCGCCACCTGGCATGGGAATCGCGACTTTCGCCGGTGGTTGTTTCTGGTGCATGGAAAGGCCCTTTGAATCGATCGAAGGCGTGACGGCAGTGTATTCTGGTTACACCGGTGGCCCCGAAAAAAACCCCACCTATCAACAAGTTGGCGGCGGAGACACGGGCCACGCCGAAGCCATTCGGGTCGTCTACGATCCCGCGAAAGTCTCGTACGCCCTGTTGCTCGAGGTCTTCTGGCGCAACATCAAACCCACGCAAGTGGACGGTCAATTTGTCGACCACGGCACGCAATATCGAACGGGCGTTTTTTACCACGACGAGGCCCAGCAAAAAGAAGCGCTCGCCTCGAAAAAGGAGCTCGCGGCCACGGGCAAATTTGATGGACCGATCGTGACCGAGATCACCAAAGCCGGCGCGTTCTGGCCGGCTGAGGCCTACCACCAAGATTTCTACATCACCCATCCCGACCATTATCAGCAATACCGCAGTCGTTCGGGCCGAGACCAATACCTCCAGAAGATCTGGGGCGACGAAGCGGGCGGTTATTCGAAACACGGCGCGAGCCACTGAGCATGAAAAACGCTACGATTTTTCGCGTCGCTATCGTTGGCTACGTTTTGGTTCTGTGTGGTCTGATCGCCGCGTACATCAGCGTGTCATTGGTACACGTGAAGGTATCTGCCTATATCCAAGGGCCTGTGGCGCTGATTCAAGGCGGCCCGAACGCGATTCGTGGTTTCATCATGGACGCGCCCACCGGGCGTTTATTTTCGGATGCTCAGACCTCGTACATCCTGAATCCAGGCGCCTCTCAGGTGATCGCTGGCGCAGGAAAGACCGAAAAACACGGATACGTTCATACGGTCTTGGATGTATCGACGGCGGTCGCGGGACCTCAGACGCTGAAAGTCGTCGCGACCCATCCTCTGATCAAGGAGTTTGAGGCGGAGACAAGCGTTGATGTGGTTGAACCCGCTCCCACGACACCCTGGTTGAAATTCACCTCACGTGGCACGGAAGACACCAAAAGCGCGGGCAAAAAAGGTGACAAAAACCCCGAACAATCGGATTGGACGGGCACCCTGCGCGTCGAGGCCCTCTCGCCGCATGTCGAGTTAATACGCGGGTTGGCGAACTCTGTGGCTTTTCGAGCGGTTGACTTGGAAGGGCGGCCCGTCCCCGCAAAAATCGAATTTACCAAATTCGAGGGCCCGATCGATGGGCCTCTGCCAGAAACGCTGGAAACCGACGAATTCGGTTTGTTCACGCTGGAGTTCAAGCCGGTGGGCGGCATTCGGTGGGGAATCAAAGTCACGTCGCTGGACACTGAAAATCCGGCAGAGGGTGCCGGCGATTTGACCTATTTGACGGTGGCGGCTCAATTCAATCTGAAGATGCAGCAGAACTTTGTGACGCCAGGCGAAATCGTCGAGGGCCAGGTCAACACATTGCATCGAAACGGCGGTTTATTGGTCGACCTTTACGCCGACGACCGTTGGGTATTCGCAGGAGCTTATGCGATTGGCGCGCAAGGGGCGGGCCTGCGAGCGCATGCCCCTGGTTCGGTGAAACCGAAGCTTTGGCGTGTCCAAGTTTACGAGGACGTCTTTGAGCCAGGCAATGCCTGGGACTCCAAATGGGTCGCGGTCAGCCGCGACGGCACCTGTCGCAGCGCCATCGATCCGACGCTCTCACTTCTGGCCGAAAATCCTCGCCACACGAATTTCGTGGAAGGTTTCAGAACGAAAATGCTTTCGGGACCGCCGATGCCCGAGCCACGCTGCAATCAATTGCTGGGTGAGTTGCTTCAAGGTTTCGAGACACACTTTGTCGAGTCGACCCTGCTTATCAACAGTCAGCCTGCGGCTGAAGCAGATTTGGACACCTGGAAATCCGAGGTCAAATCATGGCTGGTGATCCTGATTGGGATCGCGCTTTTTGTCGCATTTACCGTCGTGATGTTTTTTGTGGCGCAAGGCGTCGCTGCGGCTCAGCACCAACGCCGAATGATGGAAGAAGTCGACTTCGACCTCGAAGGCGATGGCCTGCAATCACCAACCTGGGATCGCATCGCCCATATCGCCCGTGTGATCATCCTCATCGGGACCGTCGCGCTCTTTTGCGTAGGTCTTGTAATGGTGCTCAAATTGATGTGAGATCGGTGAGGTGCGTGCTGGCGACGTTGTGATGGTTGCGCCAGACTCCTGCCTAGCATTGCGACTTGCGCGCCGCGAGTTAGATTAATTCAAACAACATGGAGGGAAATTATGCGATTTGTGATTCTGGCTCTGATGTTTGTCTCGTCCACAGCTTGGGCTGACGACTACCGGACGATGACCGGATATGAACTTAAACGTAGAGTCGGCCTTGTCGCTGACACTTACGAAACGCCGCAGGAAGATGCGAAGACCGCTCTGCTCAGTGGAGCGGCCGCTTTAAGCCTGATCGAACCGAAAAATGGCACAAAACTTTGGGGGTCGGATGACGGCAAAATCGTTCATGATTGGCTGATCGCCGAGGGGTCAAAATCGTTGTGGATTCAATTGCCCAACGGACTTGAATTCATCATCGTTCTTGGCCCAGACACTCTGCCAAAATTGATGGACCAGCGGTTCATGATCTTCGAAGTCAAAGAAGGGACACCTGTGTGTGACGAAAACGGCGTGTGTGGCCAGCCTGAGCGGTGTAAGGGTCCACAATGCAAGGGATGCAACCAACCGGAGTATCGGGTTGGCGCCCACCTCTTAGACTTCACTCCGGTTCAGTATTTGCCGTTGGGGCCGATCAATTTGTTCCAGCCAATAAATAGATTTCGCACTAATTAAATGGGTTAGGTTGGGTGAGTAGATTGAATCAAGATACTGAAAAGTCGGAAATCAAAGACCGACCGTTGGCTTATAAGATTGGGGCCAGTCTGCTGGTTTTCATCGTGATCGCGGCATGGTTGCTCAAAGGCGATACCACCAAGCTACGACCCAATTGTCTGCTCTATCCTGGGGCCGGTGAATGTACTTTTTCGAACGAGTCGGCCGAAGTCATGTCAGGGTGCGGCCATGTCTATGTATTTTGCGGCAAGCTCTATGATCGAGGCGGCAAAAAGGGGACACGGCTTTGTTCGGGCGAACTTCAGCCTGGCGAATCAAAGAAGATGAAATTCGAAGTCGTAGAATTCGACGAATTGGTGGCGCCGTACACCAACTGGCGTGACGCGTGTGATCACGTGTGGGAGGCCGATTAGCGCACTTTCCCCGCGAAGAGTTCCGAGGCGGCCTTGAATTTCCGACACGATATCAAGACGCTATTGCAGCCTGCCCGCGGCGAGTGAGTCTTTGTTCAAAGAGAAAGAGATTCGATGAACGGAGGAACTAGACCGTTCTCATTTTCAAGTTCGGGCAAACTTCGTCGAAACTTCATCTGAATCAACCGACCCTCGGAGTCGGTGAAAGGTATGTACGCGTACCACCATTCAGTTTCGGACTTTGCCAAATAGGATGTGCGCAATGCCCAAAGCTCATTGATAACCGCAGGATCTTCAATTTTGTGCGCGCTTCCGTAGCTTGAATTAAACAAGTCGAAGTAGGTGCCAATCACGGGGTCAAACCCTTGCGGCAGAATATTTGTCGGGATGTTTTGGTAAGCGGCAAGGCTCTCTTCATCAATCAACTCTGCGAGATACCAAAGCTCCGACGGCGGCTCGAGTTCTTGACCTTTGGCCAAAAGCTCTGCCAAAAACGCCCGCGCTGCCAGAAGGGGCTTAAATTCCTCAAACTCGTCGCACTCAACACAGGCCGCCGCGTAATAGCGGTCGCGGGCGTATAGCATGCCGCCATCGCCATGTTGTGTGTCTCCATAGCGCCTGTTCGACCATGATTCCCACTCCATCTCTTGGAAGGCTTCACTCAGTCTATTGGGCTGAATCGTTCCGGTTAGCCTGGAAGACCATTTCCCGTGCTTTCGCGATGTGTCGAAAGCCCAAAAGTGACAGGTGTCATCTACAAAAAATGACTGTGCGCCGTGGTCGTACAGCACTTGATCGCCCGCAAAAATTCGGTCTTGTGGTGGCCGCCCCATAAATCCTATGACCAACTTTCCGGACGGTTCATCCGCAGGCTCGCATAGCCGATCTGGCAATGCCGTCCTCCCGCCGTCTTGCTCCTCAAACCCGGAATCTGGCGGCATTTCGCTATTCTCGCCGGTGTCCGAACTGCAAGCCGCCATGCCACACAAAACCGCAAAAACCATCAACCGAAAAATCATTTTCTGCCCCGCTACGCTTTTCCAAGGATGAACGACTCTAGGAACAGCAACAGGTGTGCCACACGCCGTCGCCTCCACAGGTGCGCATAGTCATTACGTAAGCGCGCACGGAACAAAAATGACGTCAGAAATTTGAGATCAGTTAGCGGACTAACCTCAGAAAAACTCAAGGTGGGAAGATCTTTGGAATTGGTGAGGTCGCAGGCCAGGCTGGAGCCTGGCGGACCAAGCGCAGGCCGACCAAGCGCAGGCCGACCAAGCGCAAGGCCAGGCTGGAGCCTGGCGGACCAAGCGCAGGCGGACCAATCGCAAGGCCAGGCTGGAGCCTGGCGGACCGCTTACTGCTGAGAGAAATTTGTTCGGAGGAAGGCCATCAAATCGGCCAGTTGCTGGTCGGTGAGCTTCTCACCCCAGGCGGGCATGGCGCCACGGCCACCAAGGATGGTGAGCATGATTTGCCATTCGGTCTTCTGGGCGAAGACTTGTTCGTAATTTGGTCCAAACCCACCTTCGCCGTTCTGCCCATGACAGTTGGTGCAGGTCTCGTTTGGCGTGGCGGCCCGGAAAACCGCTTCGCCCGCTTCCACGTCACCCTGAAGCGCTGAAATCGCCTTGACTCGGGTGTAGCTTGGGTCGGAAGCGCCCTTAAAGTCGACTTCGCTGCGCACCAATTCGGTCAGGTCGTCCAAGCGCGAAAACGCCCACGAATAATCGCTGGCAAAACGGTTGCGACGACGCATACGGCCGTTGGCTGGGAACCGGCTAGCGATGTTGATTTCGGCCGATTCGGTCTCGATGATTTTGGTCAGGTCAAACGATGACGTGGCGTCTTCGGCAAATCGTGAGCCGGCGTGCTGATGGCAGCCGATGCAGTTGGTTCGAGCGTTTCCGGCTTCGTGCTCAATGTAGGGATTGCTGCACCAAGTTGGAGCACCCGCTTCCGACGATCCCGTGGCTTCCAAGGCCGCTTGAAGGCTTGGGAACTCGTTGAAACGCTGCAGCATGTTATCATCTTTTTCGATGAAATCGGTGACGACACACATCTTGTAATTGCTCCAGACGCCCGGCAATTGGCCAAACGATTCTGGGCGGTCTTCGCCGAAGTCGTCGTTGGGTTTATCGCTCCACCATAAGGTGATCCACTGCCAGTGGCGCAGCTCTTTGGTCATGATGTGCAGACCGGTCAAACGGTAGAGCCCGCCGGCCTGAGTCTTGATGGTGTAGATGTCGTCCGAGGTCGGAAACCCAATGTCGACAAGGTCTGCCGGGGCGCTGTATTTGCGGTCGCCTTCGGCTTCCCATTGGGCCGTTGCGCCCGGTGCCAAACGCCGAGCCAAACCTGCGGCATCGGTATCGTAAGCAGGCAGGTCGAATTCAAAACCAACTCGAGCCCAGGTCGCTTTCACAAGGACCGTTCCGCCAACCGCCGGAAGACCAGTCAGCGAGCCAACCTCGGTGCCGTCGAGGCCCATCCAAGGGTTGCCCGCGTCAGCCGGAAATTCAGACTTGAAGCAGGTCGAGAAATTCTCGGGAGGGTCGACGCATTCCACGCCATCACCGCACCAAGTCGTCTCGAGCTTATCGTCGGCACAGTCCAGAACCTCGCCGTAGTTCCGCATCATATGCAGGACCATTGCGGGCGAATAGACCATGCGTGCGATGCCACCACCGGCCGCTGAGGCGCCGCTGAACTGGCTCTGACGAGCTTCGGCACAGCGTGAAGCATAGGCTTCTTCAGACTCGGCAGAACCTTGAGTCAGGCTGCAATCGTAAAGTTTTGCGACGGCGTCGGTATAACGCCAAAGCGGCCAACGGCTCGATCGTTCGATGTCGGTATTATTGACCAAAAACGCTTCGCCAATCTGCGAATCGCTAAAAGGTGTGCGGGCGAGCTGGTCTTCCGGAAGCATGTTGCCGTAAGCGTATTTGAAGATACGCGTCAGGTCTTCGAGTCCGTACCAGGTTTCCCAGCGCGGAATCATCGGGATTTCTCGGTCGCCGACGGTCAGGTTATCGCAGGCTGGCACGCAGACGTTGCCGCCTTCGGTCCATCGGCAAACATCAGGCACATCGTTCGAAACAAAAGCCTCGCAGGAGGCCTGATCGGCCTGCTTACCGCATTTGTCCAAATCTCTTGGGTTGATGCCTTCAACACAATCTGGACGCGCGTCGAGCTGATTGGCGAGCCCCATCAAGGGCACAGGCTCAAGCGTCTTGTAGATGGTCTGCCAGGCGAGTTCTCGCCGGGCTTTCATATTCGACTTGAGCTCGGTATCGCGCTCAGCATTCCCGATGACCGTTTGGTCTGGAATGAAGGCGTTTGGCGCCCCAACAAGCGAGCGACCAAACGTGTCGGTCTTACCGTCCTCGGTCGTAAATGGGAACTCAAGCGAACCCGCAGCCGCCGGAGCCTCGGTGGTCGAGTCCTGTGAACACGCACCAACCAACAAGACAAATATGAGGAGTGAACGACGCATCAAGACATTTCCAAGAGTTCGACCGAAGCCGTGAATCTACGCAAAAAAGAAGCCCCTTTCGGGGCATTGCTCAAAGTTATTGAGCCATTCGCAATGCTGCGTCCGTAGCCATCGCCTGGTCTCCGCCCTCGCCAGTGGCAAGGAAGTAAATCCAGCCGTCGGAGCGGAAATGAGGGAACAAGGCTTTTTTGTTGGCCGGCATATTCGTGACCTTGACCACGTTCCCAGTCAACAAGTCGGTCACGTAGATGTTCGCGGTCCCACCTTCGTATCGATGAGTGACCGAGAAGCGCTCGTTGAACGAGATGTTCGACTTCGCGCCACCGCTGCATTCAAAGAACACAGGCTGACCAATCGAGATGTCATAAGTTCCGCCCGATGGAGTGGCTTCAACACGTCGGTACATATGGCCGAGTGAAACACCGCCTGGACCGGCGAATCGACTGACGACCATCTTGCCTGACGGCGAGAGGACCGAGTCACCTTCGTACGGCGAATTGACGATGACAGCTTCTTTCTGAGTCCATTTCTGACCGTCAAATACGAGCGGCGAGAACTTCATCGTGGAAGTGTCCGAGAACGGTGCGGATGGGTCGGAGCTTCCGTTACCCGAGTCGCTTGTGAACTGGCTGTTGATGACGAAGTAGTCACCACCATCCGTGCTCACAGCCACGTGCTGATACAGGTTGATGCCCTGAGCGAAACTGCATCCTTCTTCGGTGAAGTCGATGCCGTCTGCCGTGGCATCATCACGTGTGAGGACCGACTGGCCACAAAGACCAGCGCCGCCACCTTGCATGATGAACCCAAGGTTATTCGGGAAGAAGCCTGGGTCATACGAACCCTTCACACCGATATTCTTGCCGGTGATCATGTCGGTGATCGTCGCGCCAAAGCCCGACACATCGCTGCCGCGTCCACCGTTGCCGATGAATCGACCGTCAGCTGAAGAACGCATCCAGAAGCTGGTATCAAAACCGAGGTCCCGAACCGTAACGATGCGGGTTCCGTCGGTCGCAGCAAGGTAATCAGGCTGATCCTTGCCAGCAAAACAGCCCAGTGGGTCTTCGGAGGGGCAACCAAACATGTTGATGCCTGCTTCGGTGTTGCGTGCGCTCCATCCGTCGAATGCCATGTTCTCGATATGTGTGGCGAGCCATGGTGAGGCGGTCGGCACGTTGTAGCGTGACACGACTTCTTCGCAGGTCGAGGGTGGAGGAACTTCGAATACGAGGTCCTTCATGTGGGCTGCGTTCTCTTGAACGAACCATTTCTGAATCGTCGCGAACTCGATGGCCGACATTGGAGGATGGCTTCCCTTGGGCATGCTCACACGCTGAAGGAACGAGCCGTACTGAATGCCCCAATCTGAGCCGTAGGCTTTCTGGAACAATTTCTGGAAATAAGGGAACTGAGCGCCAGCGGCGAGCACGCCGATCTTGGCAGCTGCGAACACGGACTTGTCGTCGCCTTTACGCATGTGATTCACGATGCGAAGGGCGTCTTCCTGTGCGAGTTCATCAGGGTTTGAGAACATGTCCAGACCCGCTTCGACAGCTTCTTTTGTGCGTGTGTTCCACTCGGTGAAGCCCTGCTTCGAGACCGCGTGACACTCAGCGCAGCGACGTGTGGCTTCGATGCGAACACCGTCGATTTCCATGGGCGCGCCAAGGATCGTCAAGGCTGCCTTAGCAAGCTCTTCGCCGGTTTCTTCGATCACAGGAAGCTCGGTGGGGTCGCCTGGCTGCTTGGGCAAGGATTCCCATTTGCACTGCTCCTGGGTTGGGTTGGCCGCACAATCTTTGATGAAGTCCATCGCCTTTTTGTAGTCCGAGTCGACCCAGAGGTCCTCGTTCAGCACTTCTTTTGCGTTTGGTGGCATCCAGAACGTGTACTCAAATTTCTTGTGTGATTCGGTGACGAGTCGTTCCCAAGTTCCGTCCGAACCTTCGAGTCGGTCGAGCCAAGGAGCCTGTCCACAGAACACGCAACCACCGTCCACGTTATCGCGTGAACTGATGCTGCTAGGTGCCGTCCACTGGTCAAGTCCGATGCGATGGCAGCTGGTGCATGCGCTGGCTTCTTCGCTGACCAGGTGTTTGGGCTCCGACCAACCTTGGTCGGCCGCATCGATCAGCTTGTAGGGACCGTTATAGCCTTTCACGAAATCAGGGTTTTGGCCCATTTTGGGGACGATTGGGTTGCCGTTTTCGTCAACCGCTGCGTCGATCCATGGCGTGTGAATGAACGCGTCGGTGCTGTGACAGCCCTGGCAATTGATGCCCGCGCTCTGTCCAATTCCACCTTCGATCTTGCCCCAAAATTCACTCCACATCTGTGGTGATTTTTCGGAGCTCACGTTGTCGGCAGGATGAGGAATCTTCATTCCATCGCTGCTGGCCTGGGTGTTTTCGCCGAATGGCAATTGATTTTGGAAGAAGCAGCTTTGTCCGGTGAACGGGTTGGTACCGATCATCGCGACGTCGTTGTAACGACCGACTTTGGTTTGCGTTTTGCGGCAAAGAAGGACCCAGTGGGTTCCCTGTTCATTGCGAGCGCTGGCAACGCGAGGGCCGTTTGCACCGCTGCGGGCGTCTGGCTCGCAGTGGCTGTAAATCGTTTGTGGGTTATCGCACTCGGGCGACATCTTATCGAGAGGTACGCCATCCAAGGTGGACGGAATTGGGGTGCCGATTTCGGTGCAATCGACGGTATCCCAATCGGGCTCGCCGTTTTCGCTGATGCGAGCGCCAAAGAAAGGGATATCGCCCATTTCGTTGATGCATGCTTCAGCGTAGGCCTGATTCGACACGATTTTGACGCCGTCGTCGTTCGCATCAAATTTGCCATCGCCTTTGCCAGCAACGTCGAGCGCCTGCTGAATATCGTAGCGAGCTTGGTGTTTGACCACGCCGCCTTCGACGATGCAGACGTCCACAAAATACGTTTGAGCCAGACGAAGTTGGTAGGACTCTTGAGTTTCAAGAAGCTGTGATTCCGCAGCGGCTGGCACCACGAACATGTCTGGTGTGGCGTTGGGGCCGACAAAGGTGCGGTCCGTCTTCTTGATCGCAAGCTGCGGGATTCCCGCAATCATCGAGGCGCAATCCAGCGAATCACCCTCGGCCAGTGACCGGACGCGAGAGTGAAGCGTTTCGCCACCCTTCAGGTTACGAGTCAGTTCGACAAGAATCTTGTCGGCACCGCCGTCGTAGCTAAGTTTTGAGCCAAGAACAACGTTTGAATCGTCGTTGCCCGAATCGTCACAAGCCATAAGGCCTAGCGCAAAAATTACTCCCAACCATTTCAACCGATTCACTCAGCCTCCTCAAGGTTCCGCAAGCGCGGACCGTACACGTTCTCGATCGCTAAATGCTTATAAACTTACATTAAAATACAACTGCAGACCAATTATCTACAGAGTCACGTTCCCAAAGCCATTGCATTTCGTCGCTTATCTAGCGAAAAAACTGCAAACACTCAAATCCATACATCAAAAAGGGAACGCATCCCTACAACTGCTCGATTCATGCCAACTTTAACGATCGGCGAGAAAAACACGGACGGCCCGCGCGGGCTATAAGGCGCTGAACCATGTCCGCCTAACGCGAATTTTGCGAAACCCATAAAGTGGCAACTTCTCTTGCCGGTCAATTGGAAGATCCTCTTGCCTGATCGGACTCGTCGAATTCTGCCCAGTCATGATATTTCGGTCGCATGAAAATCCAGTCTTTACATATCTATCCCATCAAATCGGTAGCCGCGGTCAACGTGTCCTCGCTCATCTGCGCGGAGCGCGGCTTTGAGGGCGATCGACGCTACATGATCGTCGATCCCGACGGCGAATTCCTGACTCAACGCACAGTGCCAGAGCTCGGGCTGATTCACGCCCAACTTACTCAAGGCGGTCTGGCATTGACGGCCAATGACCGGGAGATCCTGGTTGGGACGTCATCCGGCACGACCATGAAGGTTCAGGTTTGGAGTTCGAACGTCGATGCTGTCCTGGTCGCTCCTTCCGTCGATGCGTGGATATCCGACGTGATTGGACAGCCCGCGCATCTGGTCGCGATGCCCGAGTCTGTGGTGCGTTTGATCGACCCGGAGGCAGGCCATGTGGAGGTCAGTTTTGCCGATGGCTACCCCTATCTGGTGGCCAATACCGCTTCACTCGACGACCTCAACGATCGCATTCCGGGACACCCGATTTCGATGGCGGCTTTTCGTCCCAATTTTGTGGTGAGTGGCGCCCAGGCATGGGCCGAGGACACTTGGAAACGACTTCGTGTGGGCGACGCAGAATTCGAAGTTGTTTCACCTTCGGAGCGATGCAAAATCACGACCTTAGATCCCAGCGACCCACGGAAGGTTCGCAAAGATCAAGAGCCGCTGCGTACGTTAGCCAAGTTCCGCCGACACGGTGACGGAGTGATCTTTGCGTCGAACGCGATCTGCCTGACTCCCGGAGTCACGATCACGGTGGGCGACGTGGTGGAGCTGCTAGATTAGCTCAAGACGCTGGCTGGCTAGCTTGTACATGTTCTTTTTTCTTTTGTTCTTTTTTAGACTGTTCTTTTAAAGGGGCCTGATTCACGGGTGCCGGTGGAACGGGTGCCGGTGGAACGGGTGCCGGTAAACAAGGCACCGGCCGCGTACCTTTTAAAGTTTTATATAATCTCGAATGGCCTCAGCCGCCCAATCCATGCCTGCGCGGATCGTCGCGGCGTCCCGCATATCTTCGTGAACGGCCAGCCAAACGGGCATCTTGGGGATCTTCAGGTCCAGCTCGACTTCCACCAGGGCAGGGTATTTTGCGGCATGGGGTTTCTGCAGAATCGCCAAACCTACTGCGGCTTGCACGGCAGCCATCTGAGCGGGCAACGAATCTGTGCAGAACCGGAAGACCTCGGCGGTCAGTCGCGGATCCAAGACCACCAAACCTGCGCCTGCAGGTCCGCGAGAATCAAAGCCAATCAGGGTGTGGCTCAACGCTTCATCCACGGTTTTTGGGAGGCCATGGGTTTGCGCGTATTTATGCGACGCATATAGGCCAAGCGGAACATCTGCCACATGTTTCACCACAAGGTCTTCCTGAACCGGCCGATACAGGCGAACCGCTAAATCAGCGTCTCCTCGCCGCAAATCACTCGAGAGATTATTGAGGACAAATTCGACCTTCAACTTTGGATGAAGGCTGTAGAGCTGCGGAAGCGCTGGAATCAAGGCCTCGATCCCGATGTATTCCGACGTCGTCAGACGCAGTGTTCCCGCGACTTCATTTGTGGCACGCGCCACGCGCTCCATCCCCTGCATCGCGTTCACCACACGGCGGGCGGGCTCAATGATCGCGGCTCCCTCCGGGGTGAGGCGGACTCCGCGGGCATGCCTCACAAAAAGCTGAAACCCCAAGTCTTCCTCAAGGTCAGCGACCAAGCGGCTCAGGGTGGGTTGCGTCATCTGCAGTGTTTGAGCCGCTTTCATGAACGACCCAAGATCAGCGATGGCGACAAGATGTTCGGCATATCGTGCGACTTTAGACATACGCAGATGCATAGCTCACATTCTAAAATCGGTCTACATATTCAGTCTAAGCATGGATAGATTCTGAGGGTCACGGCACACAAACCCATAGGAAACACCATGATGACCTCGATGCTTCTGTCTTCTCTTTTGATCGCGACCGCACCAGCCACAACACCCAATCCACTTCGATTGGACATCGAAATCGACCCCATCGCGTATGCGCTGGATGGGTTCTCGCTTCATGTCGGAATGGGGAACGGCCGATACAGGCTGGACCTTGGCGCTTTTGGCCTGCAATTGCCCGAAGCCATTCATGGGCAAGAGGACTTCCAGTCATCGTTTGCCGGTTACGGTGCCAAATTCGACGTGTTTTTGAACGACGATGGCTGGGGACCATTCATGGGGGTCGAAGGTGGTTTCACAACCATGACCATCGTGGACACCTTGTCTTCGCAATCCGCTGAAGACCGCGCACTTAGTGGAGGTGTGCGGGCAGGCTGGCGGATTCAGCTTCCCGCAGACTTCTACGTTACGCCTTGGGTTGGTGTTGGTTATCGCTTCAGCGAAGACCATGAAATCGCAGGTCGAACCTATGAAAACAACCCGATAACCGTCTTTCCAACCATCCATCTGGGGCATCGTTTCTGACAATTCCAAAGATAGACCGATTACGGCCCAAGCCTCGCCACACCCCCTAAATTAGACAATCCTTTCAGGCTCAAGGCTCGACCTTCACGTCCGACTCCAACCCTCATATTCGCGTCGCCGGCAGCGGCAACCCAACCTTCGATAGTAATAGTTTCACAGCGACAGGCGCGGGCGTCGGAATCTCTGACGGATTTGTGATTTCTGGAGCCGTCTCACCCACAATCACAAACAACAATTTCGAAGATTTGCGGCGAGCCATCTGGATCGACAACGGCGCGACGCCCACGCTCTTAAACAACACGTTCACCAATAACGTCGCGGATTCGTATTCATAAATGCAGGCGAATTACTTGATTCGATTCGGTCTTTAGCCCCTAATGGACGCATCTGCTCCACTTTTCTTTAGGTCTGCAAAAATGAAGACTTCCGCTTTGATGATGGTTGTTCTGCTTGGGTTTGGCTGTGGCGACGATGAAAAAAAGAGCAACACCAACCCCAATAATGTGACCAACAACTCGACAAATAACGGCACCAACACAATCGACATCTCGGACTACGACCAGTCTTGTGAGTTCGACTCAAACTGCGTGTTGGTCAACCTCGAGCCGTGTGGTTGTTCCTGCGCCAGCAAGGCCATAAACACCAGCGACGAAGCGGCCTACAACACTGCCGTCCAGGCAATCACGTGTGAAGAGCCTGGACCTCTTTGTGATCCGTTTTGCGAAGAACGACTGCCCGCGTGCGCGGAATCCGAGTGTTACGCCCGTACGCCTCAGATTATTACGGCCGATGATTTCGATAAGTCGTGCGAAAGCGCAGAGGACTGCATGTTCATTGCCACGGGGGAGATTTGCAGCGCTTGCCAATGTGCCACCGAGCCGGTGAATCGCGTGGATTATGAAGCCAAACGCCCAGGATTGTCTTGGTGTAGACCTGATTCATCGTTGTGTTCGTGTCCAAACATTCTACCCATCGCCTGCAACAACGGTATCTGCGGGGTCTCCGAGTGATCTGATTTCACGTACAGTCCGGTGAAGAACTTGATTCGACTAGGCATTTGGGCCTTAACGGAAGTACTTGCTTCCATTTTTTTTGAAGGTCTTGTGATGAAAATATCTGCTGTGATGATGGTTATTCTGTTGACCCTTGGCTGTGGAGATGATGGAAAAAAAAGCTCCACCAACCCCAATAATGTGACCAACAACTCGACCAACAACACCACAAATAATGGCACCACGGTCAACATTTCAGACTACGACCAGACTTGTGAGTTTGACACCAACTGCGCGCTCGTCAGTCCTGCACCTTGCGGTTGTTCGTGCCCGAACACCGGCATCAACACAGACGATGAATCGGCATTTAACGCGGCAATCGCGGCAATCACATGCGCCCCTGATGCTCCAGCATGTGCTGCAGACTGCCAAGAGCTCCTGCCATCATGTTGGGAGTCGACATGTTACGCCCGATCTCCGCAGGTTGTGACGGCCGACGACTACGATACTTCGTGCGAGACCGCTGACGACTGCATGTACATTGCGACCGGCGAGGTCTGTAGCGATTGCCAGTGCGCCGCGACAGCTGTGAATCGTGCGGATTATGAAGCCAATCCGCCGGCTCCTGCCGAATGCACTCCCGGTCCGTCAGTCTGTGATTGTGCCGCGCCGCCGGCCATCGGCTGCAATAACGGTGTCTGCGGTTTCGCTGAGTTCTAAACACCAAATTCGTCCGCAAAACCACTGCTCATGGCCTCAATTCGATTTCCGTGTGTCGCAAAGCAAATTTTGCGATAATGCGTCTTCGAATGTTTGGTTGAACTTTTTTGATGGTTTTTAAAATGACTCGATTATTTGGTTTCTTTCTGGTGGTAGTTTTGGTGGGCGCTTGTGGAGACGAGCCGTCCAAGAAAAAGGGAAGCACATCAAATAACACCAGCAACAACTCAAATAATATCAACAACATCCCAGATGTTGGTGACATGGGGACTGAGTCAGACCAAGACCTCCCAGATGAAGGTCTCCCGGACCTTCCTCCTGACGAAGATCCAGACAATGACGGCCGGCCCAATATCAACGACAACTGTCCGAACATTGCCAACCCGACTCAGGCCGACGCGGATTTCGATGGGGTTGGAGACGCTTGCGATAACTGCGTTCCGATCGCAAACCGCAACCAGCAAGACGCCAATACAAACGGCGTCGGAGACGCCTGCGAAGAACCTACCTACGACGTCACGCGTGACAGCGATAATGATGGCATTCCAGATATCAACGACAAGTGTCCGCTGGCCGCAGGCAGCGCAGATCAAGACAACGACGGCATCCCGGACGTCTGCGACAACTGCCCGACCATCAGCAATCCGACACAGAAGGACGCCAACACAAACGCGATCGGCGATGCGTGCGATGCCCTGCCTTCAGGCATGGAGTGCCCACGCGCAATCACTTCGCTCGAACCCGCGCTTCAAATCATTATGGACGGCTCCGGTTCGATGAGTGTTCCAATGGCGGCCGATACACTCACTCGAATACAAGTTCAACAGCAGGGTATAAATGCCGTGGCGGCTCGGCTGGCCGCCGAATTTGTGGTGGGAGCCACGGTGTTCGGCAACTCAAACGGCACGTGCACCATCCCAACCCTGCTTCCAATGCAAAAATGGTCCGCGACCCAGATTCAGGCGATCATTCCAGTCAATGCAACCGGTGGTTCCGAATCATCGGCAGGTCTTCAAGACGCGGCGAATCGTTTTGTGTCTCCCAACGACCCGTCATTTGCGATGCGGGACCGCCATGTCTTGCTGATTGCGGACAGTACGGCGAACACCTGTACGCCTCCCGATGACGCCACTGCGGCGCGAGCGCTGGCACAAAGCACCGGGGCAAAAGTGCATATCATCGCCATGGAGGGTGGCTCCGGTAACATCCTTCCCAACGCTGCACAGGACGGGACCTACGCCTTGGTCAACAATGCGCAGGCCTTCTACGCCGCACTTAGCAATGCCCTCAATAATATGGGCTCATGCTCACTCGCCCTTTCCGCAGCTCCAGAGGATCCGCAGCTTTTATGGGTTTCACGCAACGGCACACCGCTGGATCGAGCGGCCTATTCTTACGACCCCCAAACCCAGGCCATCAAGCTGTCCCAAGCGGCATGCGATCAGGGGATGCAGGGCCTGACACTCTTTGCTGGATGCGCGGCCGTATGCACGGTTGCCACCGAGATCTGCGACTACAAAGATAATAATTGTGATGGCACCGTCGACGAAGGCTGCGGCGTTTGCACCAACGAGGTCTGCAATAATAAAGACGACGATTGTGACGGTGAGATCGACGAAGGCTGCTAGCCGAAGTGGCCGATCTCGTCGGGAGTGGCGAGCTCTAAGCCACCGGGAATCGGGGGCCCTTTGAGGCCCGCCAGCTCGAGCATCGGAATCACCCTGCGCAAATCCATCACGGTCCCAAGGACCAGAAGATCACGCGGATCAATCCACCGAAAGTCGATGCACTCGCGCGGCCGTAATCGCACAGTCTGATTGGGGGAATTGAGCGAACAGAGGATATAATGCGAGGTCTCAAACCTCGCGATCAGATGCTTGACTGAGACGCGCAAACCGGTCTCTTCAAACGCTTCGCGAACACACGCAACTTCTGGCCACTCGTTCTTCCAGATTGTGCCCCCGGGTGGGCACCACTGCCCACCTCGACCGACATCGAAGGAACGACGAACAAATAGAATTTTGTTGTCGTGTTCGATGATCGCCCACGCAGAACTCATGACTCTTTCCTTGACGTTTCGCCCTATCCACGCCCTACGATGACATTCAACGTGCCATGGTGCAAAGCCCAATGATGCCGTCTCAAGCCATAATCCTATTTTTGTCTCTTTTGGCCTCGGGCTGTTTGGCTGATTTGCGGTCCAACGACCTCGTTGTCGATGGTATCGCCCCCGCACAGGTGACCCTCGCACGCGCCTCGATGAAACGCATGTTGACCGCCCACGGCGGGCTTGAACGGTGGAAGAACCATCGGGTGGCCGAGGTCGGCTATACCGACACCTGGTTTCGGCCCCTCGAACAAGCCGTGTCGATGCCCTACCCGGAAAATGGGCAGCGAATTTCACAGACAATCTTGCTCGGAGCCAACGCATCCCGATGGACCTTCGTTGGAGGCCCATGGGACGGCCTTGAGTGGGGCATTCAGCGATGGGCGACCTACACCGCAAAGAACGGAAAAATAGCCTTCGAGCCTGACTCCGACATCAAATTCTGGCTTCCCACCAACGCCTATTTTTTTGAGGCTCCCTTTCGGCTGGGCGAAGCAAATGTCATGGCCCATATGGGCACTGCGCATATCGACGGTCAGACCTTAGACATGGTCTTCCTGACGTGGGGACAGGCCGAACCGCAGAGCAACGTGGATCAATATGTGGCGTTCATCGATCGACAAAGCGGGCGCCTGACCTACCTGCAGTACACCATTCGCGACATCTTCCGGACCTTGATCGGTGTGATGCATTATTCCGACTACAAAGAAGTCGACGGCATCTGGGTGGCCCACAGGATGACAGTCGTCACCGAACCCGGCGGCCCACCGGCGCTTCACGAGTATCGTATTCAAGATTTGGCCTTTGGAGGCGATGTCCCCCAAGAAAAACTGATTCCAGATCCGAATAAAGCGGGTCGTAAATGAAGTTTTAGCGTAGGAACTTGCAAACACGACGTAGGCCCCCTAACGATACGCACGTGTGCTTAACAACATTCTTGGGAAGATCCATGCGTTCGCTCCTGGTTTTGATCGTCGTATCCTGCGGTTGCACCGCAACACCAGCGCCGATCCCTGACGACTCGGGCCCTGCCCCAGTTCAAGAGATGCCAAGACTCTTCGCCGAGTTAGAACAGAAAGTACCGTTCATTCTCGACCTCACGGCACCGCCTGACCTCTTTGAGCTGAGAGACATCCGGCTTCCAGATTCCGTGGGAACCTGCGAGCTCGAGACGCTTGCGACCGATCCTACCGCCGAAAATGCGCTCGGGAATTACAACCACAGCTACGTTGAAACCTACGACCAACGAAATTGCCCGGTCTACCAATCGGCGACTCGGTCAGACGAAAAGGGACAACTCACCCTTACGGTAGATGGCATGTATGGCGAATGGCGCCGCACCATGTGGTCTTCCGAGGCGCGCATCGGCCAAAGTGGCGGATACACCTCGGGAGAATGGGTCGACACCCCCATGGCCGAGCTCAAAGACGAAGCGCAACCCCTGCAGGAATTCGACGACCAGGGGCGGCTCATCAAGGAAACCTCGACCTATGACGGTGTTCGTCATGTCAGCGCATACGACTACGACGCCCAGGGACGCGTACTCGCTGTTTGGCAGGACTCAGGCTCAGGCCTTCGCCGCACTGAAGCTTACGGTTACGGAGATTATGGCGTCGAACTCGTCCAGTATTTCGAAGGCCAGGGGCGGCTCGCACGCGAAACGCGTTACCTGTACGACGAAGCAGGCATGCTTCGCGTCACGACCATGCGCTCCATACTCGTGACAACGGGTTTTCCGGCCTACACCCGCGAAGAATACGACGAAACAGGCAATCCGATTTCATCGACGACAGACCAAGACGGTGACGGCAACGTCGACGCTGAATGGCGGCAGGAATTCAGCGATACAGGCATGACCTATCGTCGTGACAGGTACACTTATAGTGGGGTCGAGTACGTCACGGAGTGGTCGGGCACCTACGATTCACAAGGCCGACTGACTCGCTCTCAATCAACCCAGAAGAATAACGGCAAGATCGAGCGACTTGAACTCACGATCGGCAGAATCGACCAAGACGGGAACTGGCGAAATGCCCGGCTGACCAAAGACCAGGGCGGGATTTATGGGGATATGGATGTGTCGAATGACGACCATTTCCTGTTCTCGTGTCAGCTTGATCTAAAGCAGGAAAAACCAGTCTGCTCGTCGATCACGGCTCAGCTTTACGACAAAGACAATAACCCCACGCAATACTGCACACAGGGCGAAGGACTGAACTCCTGCCAACGCTATATTTATGGGAAAAGCGGGTACGTCCTGACCGAATTGATGGACGAAGACAACGACGGTATCGCCGATCGGCGATCGGAATACCGCTACGATGCCGACTATACTCTGCGACTTATCGCCTACTTGACGCCAAGTCGTTGGGCGCAGATCAAAGAGTCCACCCCTCCTGCCATGACCTCCCCCGAAATCGACGACTGAACGCCCTGACTTGCCGGAGCACCTAGGCTCTTGCGCGTTTCAATCGGTTCCCGCACACTTAGCCCTCAATCATGGGCGTAAAATGAACATCTCGCTCCCGCAAATCGGCGAGCTATTCGAGTCTCGTTACCGCATCGACGCGGAAATCGGCGAGGGTGGTTTTTCGCGCGTTTTTCGCGCGACAGACCAGTCCGATGGACGGATTGTTGCGCTCAAAGTCTTGGTTCCAGCGGTCATCAATAATGGGACCGAAGCCCCGACATATCAGGGTGATATCGCCGAACGCTTCTTGCGAGAAGCACGTGTTCTCCAGAATATTCAGGAAGGCCACACGATCCAACTTCTGAACCACGGGAACACGCCGGAAGGCACGCTCTACATGGTTTTCGAATTCGTCGACGGTAAAAGTCTCTTTGAGACCATTCGCGACGAAGGCGCATTGCCGGCCGACTTGGTCGCAGACGTACTCTCCCAGATCCTGCAAACACTTCAGGCCGCGCATTCCCAAGGTATTCTGCATCGCGACATCAAACCCAATAACTTGATGATCACGTTGTCACGCCAGGTCAAAGTGCTCGATTTCGGCATCGCAAAGGCGTTTGCCGATGCCTCGCCAGGCAACGATCTTACCGGGGTCGGCATGCTGGTGGGCACTCCGCGCTACATGGCTCCTGAACAACTCAAGGGTCACCAAATGGGGCCTGCAGCGGATCTCTACTCGCTGGGGGTTGTTGCGGTTGAGATGTTGACGGGCAAAAAGGCGATGCGCGGCAAAGACCGCATGGACATCATTCAGCAACAATTGATGCCCCAATCGATCAAAGTGCCGGTCGAACTCGATATCCCCTACCACCTTCGAGAAATCGTCGATCGCATGCTGCAAAAAGACCTGCGTGTGCGTTACGCCAGCGCGGCCGCTGTGTTGCGTGATCTACAGTTCTGGAACCAAGAGGCCCCGCAGAGTGACGATACGGTTCTTGGAAACGTTGATATGGAGCTGCTGCGCAGCCCATCAGGTGATGCAACGGCTTTGACCACCGTGAACACGGCCGAGCTTCAGCGAATTCAACAGGCTTCCACCAACGAAGACAGAACGGTCGCCACAACGGCTTCCAATTTTGCCGCAGCTTGGGGACCAAGCCCCAACACAGCAGCGACCGCACCGCCCATCGCCCTGGGGACCAATTTTGGGCCCGCGCCGGCGAGTTCTGCGTCGACGTCACAAATCATGCAGCAATTTGGCAGCGGACACTTTCCGCAGCCCCAGCAATCCGAACAATTTCCCCAACAATGGGGCACCGGACAGTTTCCGCAGCAGGCTCGACAGCAAGCACCAGCCGGATATGGATCGGGAAATTATCCAATTCAGGCCCCAGCGGCGAGCGATTACGGCAATATCTCCCCGAATCTGACGCAAAATCTTCCGACGGCTGGATTTTCACTGACTTCTCAGCAGAAAATTCTTCTGGCGGTCTCATTTTTTATTCCGGGCCTTGCTCACGTCATGTTTGGACAGACGAAGAAGGGGATTCTCATCTTCTTGGCAGTCCTCTTGACCGCAGGGATCCTGTACATCCTGTCCCTCGCCGTCGTTTTTGATGCGTATCTTGTTCTGCGCGCTCAGCAATATCGAGAAGTCGGAGAGTTTGAGATTCTGCCGGATTCGAAGTCTTTTTTTGCATAATGCGTAAATTTATCGCATACCCTATCGACGTTATTTTATTCCCAGTGTATCAATATTTTTCGGGATTTTCGGCCACGTGGCCGACAACTGACACAGGAGTCCCCCCATGAAAGTACTCGCTACGACACTATTGCTTGCTCTCCTTGCTATGACTGGCTGCGACAAAAAGGCTGACGCCGAAGTTGCTCCTGCTGAAGAAACGGCTCCAGCTGCTGAAGCTCCTGCCGAAGCACCTGCCGCTGAAGCTCCTGCTGCCGAAGAAGCACCAGCTGCTGCCGAGGCTCCTGCTGAAGAAGCACCTGCCGCTGAAGCTCCTGCTGAAGAAGCTCCTGCTGCCGAAGAAGCACCAGCAGCTGCAGAATAATCTGCAGGTTCGAAAAATCAGGGAACACACCTCGAAGGCGACATTTGGTCGCCTTTTTTTTTGTTCAGCGTCTTTCGGGCGACCTCGGGACCGCAAGTCTTGCACTCACGCTATCCGTGAAGTAGTTATGCCCTCCAGAGTGAATACCGACGAGGAACCATGCGCACAGATGTCGTGATGCCCCAGATGGGCGAGTCGCTTGTAGAAGCAACCTTGACACATTGGCTCAAGAAATTGGGCGATACGGTCGAACGTGATGAGCCTCTTTTCGAAATCACCACCGACAAGGTGGACGCCGAAGTCCCAAGTCCGGTGAACGGAACCTTGGTGGAAATCCTGGTCGAACCAGGCCAAACGGTTGATATCAACCATGTTGTGGCTGTGATTGACACCGCGGCTGGCGCCGTCGTCACCCAAGTCGCCACCGTTCCAGCAGCCGCAGCGCAAGACGTTGCCGTTGGAAAGGCCGTACCCACATCACACGTGCCCAAAGTATCAGCCGCCGCGGACGCGTCGGTTGACGATCTGCGACGAACAAAGTCCACCCCGCTGGTGCGACGCATCGCTGCGGAACACGGGATTCAGGACCTTTCGGGAATTGCCGGCTCGGGCATGTCTGGCCGTGTCACCAAGACCGATATCCTCTCGTTTATCGAGTCGGGTGCGCATAATAACGTCGTCCAAACCTCAAGACCTGCGGCAGCGGCCAAGAGCGGGCGAGAATACCAGCTTCCAGCGATCGAGATTGGACCTCGTGACCGCGTCGAAGTCTTAACGCCTCAGCGATTGGCCATTGCGCGTCATATGATTGCCAGCCGCGCAACCAGCGCACACGCGCAAACGGTTCATGAAGTCGACTTCACTGCCGTGGCGAAAGCCAAAAAGATTCTGACCCCAGAATTCGCCGAACGCGGCGTACGGCTGACCTACACAGCGTTCATCATCAAGGCAGCAGCCGAGGCTTTGGCTGCTTTCCCCATGGTGAACTCGAGCCTCGACGGCGATCACGTCGTTTATCGTGGCGACATCAACATCGCCATGGCCGTGGATGTGGGCGACAGCCTGATCGTCCCAGTCATCAAGAACGTGGACGAAATGAGCCTGCTTGGCGTGGCCCGTGCCATCACGGACGTGGCCGAACGTGCGCGAAGCAAACGGCTCAAACCCGATGAAGTGCGCGCAGGAACGTTCACGATCACCAATCCCGGCATCTTCGGATCCGAGTTCGGCGTGCCGATCATCAATCAGCCTCAAACCGCGATCCTGGCCACGGGCGCCATCAAAAAGCGCGTGGTTGTCGACCAGAAGACCGACGCGATCATGATCCGTCCAACCTCAATCTGGTGCATGTCATTTGACCATCGGGTGGTGGACGGCGCGACGGCCGACCGCTTCATGTTGAAGTTCCGCGAAGTCATCGAGAACTTTCAGGCCTGACGCCTGACCTGAGGCGCCCATGAAACTCCCTGCATTCGTTGAAAAAGCGACGCTTCATGGCGCGATGGCTTTGCCACCTGCGCTCTTTTTGCGAGCCTTTGGGCAACCGCCAGTGAACGACCGGCAGTCCTCGCTCGACCCACACGTTCACGTGTTGTTGTCGTTGATGCGCGCCACTCAACACCCAGAAATCCATACCCTTGGAGTCGAAGGCGCGCGCGAAGTCTACGACACTGGCACGACCATCATGGATGTTGCCCCTACCGATGACGTAATTCGGGTTCACACCACTCTGCAGACTGCCTCAGGTCCCCTCTACGCTCGCCGTTACACGACCCGTGCGGCTGAGACGGGACGTCCATGTATCGTCTTTTACCATGGCGGTGGCTTTGTTGTGGGCAGCGTTGAAGGTTATGACGGCGTCTGTTCATTGCTCGCGCACCGAAGCGGCGCCGACGTGGTCAGTGTCGAATACCGCATGGCGCCCGAAGAGCCATTCCCCCAGAGCATCGAAGACTCGGTCGCCGCCTACCGAGCAGTGCTCGATACATGTCATCAATGGGGCTGCGACCCATCCCGCGTGGCTCCCATGGGCGACTCCGCCGGAGCGAACCTCGCGATCAACGTGAGTCAGCGTCAGGTCTTGGACGGACAGACCTTGCCCGCCTGGCAAATTCTGCTCTACCCCCTCACCGATCATGGTGAAAAGCATGCCTCACGCGACATGTTTGCGGACGGCTTTTTCTTGACGATGAACGTGATGGATTGGTTCGCCCGAACCTATCTTGGGGCCGCACTCGATGCCGAAGATCACCACGATCCACGCGTGGTTCCGATGTATTTTTCGCACATGAAAGAAATGCCGCCCACCTACCTTGTAAGCGCAGGTTTCGACCCTCTGCGAGACGAGTGTGAACTTTACGTCAAATCGCTGAGCGAACACGGCGTGAAGGTGCATCATCGCGATGAAACCCACCTCATCCACGGATTCCTCACGATGGGCGGGATCATCCCCGCAGCCCGGCGCGCCATCGAAGGTATCGCCGACGAGATCCGAGCTCTCCTCTGATCGTTGCCTTTGGTCAAAGTTCTCAAGACTTCGCGACGAAAATAATTCCAACTCGCAGAACAGGCGAAAAAATCGCGCAGCATCTCGCATCACGAGAAGACGCGGCTTGGAATTTCATCAATAAAACCAACGCAAGACCCGACGGCACAGAGGTTGCTGTAGTCCTCTCTCCTTGATGCAGAGGTTGGATGAAAGTGTTTCGTACGTCGAAATTTATGATTCTGGTTGTGTTGCTTGCCTGCCAAAGCGTCCAAGCCGCCGAAGAGCGAGTCGATGTCGATGCCGCTTGGAGCCAATCCAGCAGCCTTGAGAGTTCCGGCGACTTCCTGAAGGCCGCAAATATCCTGCGCCCCGTCGCGGACACCTACGACCAGGACTTCCAGTCACAACTGCAAGTGGCATGGCTCTATTTTCAGGGCGGCGAGTACGAAGACGCGCTGGTTTATTATAGACGCGCGGATGCGATCGCTGGCTCCCCAGGGCTGGCGCGATTGGGAATGGGCTGGTCGTTTTTGCGACTCGAAAAAAGACCGCTCGCCCGCCAAGCATTCACGGAATATCTGGATGCGAATCCCGACAATCCGCAATCCGCACCCGAAGGTCTAGCGCTGGCCCAAGACGCCCCGGCCCCCTGGGCCATCACCCTGACCGCCACTCCGGCGGAGGTACAGGAATACTACGACAACCCGCAGCGCGAGTCTGGTTTGGGGGCAGAACTCGCCATGCTCGCAACCTTCGGTAGGTTCTCGGTGAACGCGGCCTACGCGTATCGTCGTTTCGCACTTCCGGCCCGCGGAGCGTCTTCGGTTCAAGCATTGTCTGGGACCATGGAGGCCAATCGTTCGGGGATGACCCCAAATGACGCAGGCTTCAATGGCGCTACAGGCCTCACTGGTAGCGGGAACCGCGGCGCATCCACCTACAATGAACACAGCGTTTTTGGCTCGCTAGGCTTTGGCGGAGCTCGATTTGGAGCCTCCATCGACGGCGCTCTCGCGACCAGTACGCCCAAAATTTCGGATTGGGCAGCGGGCGGAACTCTGCGGCTTTCGGCAAGAAATCACCTCAGAGTGGGAGGCCTCTATGGAAAGGTCCAGGGATCCGAAATCATGCAGGGCAACGTCTCCTACGACATCTTGCTCTACGACTCGTGGTGGCTGACTCCGGCTGCTGTCGTTCAATTCCCAGACACAGACGTGATGGGAGCCGGAAAACTCGAATTTTCGTACCGAGGCCCTCTCACGGTTTTTGTTGCAGGTCGTTTTGGACGCACCTTCCACGAAGTCGACCCGAACGTACCCGCGATTTCCTCAAACGACGACGACGTGATTGGGGGAGCGGCCACCGGCATCAGCGCCCGGCTAGGCAACCTTTGGGGCGTAGGCACGACATTGGCCTGGGAACACTACGAATCACACACCAGCGGAGAATCCAGCGATGGATTCTTCGGAAAAGTTTTTTTAATCATGTATCTGGGAGGAGACCAAAAGTGAATCAACCACAAGAACGACTCAAGGACCTTGCCGTCAACGACTCAGGTTTCGTGTTCGACCCTTATTCAGGTGCGACCTTCAGCACGAACGCTGCCGGCCTAAAAATCTTGGCGGCCCTCAAAGACGGCGAGCCACGAGCCAACATTGCGACCATGTTGCGCGATACCTTCGAGGTGATTGAAGGTGAAAACGATATCGACCGAGATATCGATGAATTTGTTCAGCTTCTTAAGCGCAATTATGTCGTCGACTCCGATTTCACACTGGAATAACTTATGAAGCTGACCGTCGCCATTACGGGGATCAATGCCACCGATAATCCCGGGCCAGGAATCACGGTAGCGCGTGCGCTTCGTGCGCATCCGGACTTCAAGGGTCGGATCGTTGGTCTGGCCTACGACACGCTCGATCCCGGGATCTACGCTTCCGAAATGATCGATGACGTGTTCTTGATTCCTTACCCCTCTGCTGGAGTCGAAGCCCTTCAGGACCGACTGCGCTACATCAACGAACGCGTGCACCTCGACGTGATCCTGCCCACTCTCGACTCAGAGCTGCCCAATTTCATCGCGAGTGTGAAAGTCCTTGATGAACTTAAGATTGGGCATTTCATGCCAACTCAAGAACAGCTCGATCTGCGCTCCAAACAGCATCTTGTCGAGCTCGGAGAACGCGCCGACTTGCCTGTCCCCAAGACGAAAGTCGTCAACGATGTCTCCGAGATCTTTGAATTCAAGGACCTCAAATATCCCGTGTTTGTGAAAGGGGTGTTCTACGGAGCGATCCGAGCCACGAACATCAATGAGGCCGCAGCTGCATTCTATGCGACCGTCGCGAAATGGGGACTGCCGGTTTTGATCCAAGAAGCCACCCATGGCGATGAAATCGACGTCGTTGCGGTTGGTGACGGAAAAGGTGGACTCATCGGCGCAGTGGCGATGAAAAAGACTTTTTTAACCGACAAGGGCAAGGGTTGGGCAGGTATTGCCGTGCGTGACCCTCAGGCGCTCGACGCCACCCGAAGATTCGTCGAAGCGACAAAATGGCGTGGCCCCTTTGAACTTGAGGTCATGAAAGACGAGGCCACGGGCGAGATTAACGTACTCGAAATCAATCCCCGATTTCCTGCTTGGTGTTTCCTAAGCGCCGGGGCCGGGGCAAACCTGCCCTATGCCTGCACGCTGCTCGCCGCGGGGCAATCGGTGAACCCAGAAGACTACTCAACGTATGAGGCTGGCACGATGTTCGTAAGAATCGCGATCGACCAGATCGTGTCTCTCAAAGACTTTCAAGAAATAGCGACAACAGGTGAGCTGATCCGCACACTCGCCAAAAATCCGGAGCTCTGAAGATGTCCGAAAAACCAAAGTATGAGCGTCCGATTTTTGTGCGACACGAATTCGGCGCGATGAACAAATTTGGGCGAGTCCAATCGATGACGCCCTTGGAAGAAATCGCGGGCGTGCCGATCGATGAACTCGTCGAAACCTACGGCTCACCACTTTTTGTATTCTCCGAAAAAACCTTGATCGACCGCTACACGGCGTTGCATGACGCGCTCTCGTTGCGATGGCCCAAGGTTCGGATGGCGTGGTCCTATAAGACCAACTACCTGGAAGGGATCTGTCGCGTTTTTCATAACCAAGGAGCCTGGGCCGAGGTGGTTTCGGAATTCGAATACGACAAGGCGCTGGGACACGGTATTTCCCCTGACCGCATTCATTTTAATGGCCCGCTCAAAGAACGCAGCGTGCTCGAACGGGCGCTGCCCGCGGGCACGATCATTCATATCGACCACTTCGACGAACTCGCCCTGGTCGAAAAAATCGCTCAAGAACAGGGCATCACTCCCGGGGTGGCAATTCGCCTAAACCTATCGGCCACAGGCGTCCCGCCATGGAGTCGATTTGGTTTCAACCTCGAAAGTGGTCAGGCGTTTGACGCCGCAAGACACATCAAAAACCGAGGACTCGTGAAGCTGGTTGGCCTGCACTGCCACCTCGGGACTTTTGTGCTGGAGCCTGATGGATACCGCGATCAGGCTCGAAAACTCTCGGAATTTGCCAACAAGATCGACGATGAGCTCGGTGTTCGGCTGGAATTTCTGGACCTCGGAGGCGGCCTTCCCTCACATAATACTCTGAAGGCTCAGTACCTGCCTGGCGACCAGTCCACGCCGTCGTTTTCGCGTTACGCCGAAGCGATTTCGGACGGTCTCTCGCACCTGAAGTATCCACCCAATGAATTGCCGACTTTAGTCATGGAAAACGGCCGAGCGTTGGTGGACGACGCAGGCTTCCTGGTGTCGACGGTACAGGCGAACAAGCGCATGCCCGATGGCCGACGCGCCGTGATCATCGATTCGGGCGTGAACACGCTCTTCACAGCTTTCTGGTACAAACATGATGTCGTGCCAACACGCCGACTTGGTGGTTTGCCCGAACCCACGATCCTGTACGGCCCCTTGTGCATGAACATCGATGTCGTGCGCGACACGATGCTTTTTCCACCGCTTGAAGTGGGCGACAAGCTCGTCTTCCGCAATGTTGGTGCCTACAACGTGACCCAGTGGATGCAGTTCATCACCTATCGCCCGGCGGTCGTGATGGTGGGCAAAAACGGGAAACACGCGCTATTGCGACGTAGAGAGACACTCGAAAGCGTGATCTCACACGAGGAGACCCCGCCGTGGCTGAAGTCCTGAATCAGGCACGCTGGTTCGCTGACGCGTTCCTGCGCAGCTACTCACAGCTGTTTTTCAGCCGCTCACGCACCGTCGGCGGGCTGATGGTCGTGGCTTCCGCGTTTGATTTTCGAATGTTTGCCTTCGGAGTCGGCGCCGCCATTCTATCGATCGTCTCTGCCCGGCTCTTGCGCTTCGATCGGTCGCTGATCATTGAAGGCGTTTATTCGTATAATTCGGTTTTGGTGAGCCTGGGGATCGCGTCGCTGCTCGAAAACACGCCACTTGCGATCGTTCTAGCCGTTGCCGGTGCGATCCTGACCGTATTGGTCACTGCGGCCACGCGTTCCGGCACATATCAGAGTGGTTTGCCGATCCTGACGATCCCATTTGTGATCGTATTTTATCTCGCGATCGCAACCTCGACCTCATTGGGATTTTCGCTGAGCCTATTGCCCACCGGACCTCCAATGGCATTCCTGCCTGGATGGCTCGCCCTCTACTTCAAAAGTCTGGGGATGATCTTCTTCCTGCCCAGGTTTGACGTAGGATTGGTGCTCTTTTTGGCGCTGTTGGTCCATAGCCGCATTGCCACGCTCTTTTCCCTGCTGGCGTTGGGTGTGGCCCTCTTGGTCATGCAGATCAGTGCGCTCTCGGTTCTTGCCGGAGAAGCTCTCCCACTGCTGCTGACCCTGAACCTAATCTTCACCGCAATTGCACTTGGTGGCGTCTGGTTCGTCCCTTCACGAAGCTCGGTCGTGCTGGCGCTGGTAGGGGTCGTCGCTGCTGCCGCGATCACGATCAGCACGGCTCCTATCCTGGCGATGTTTGGTCTTCCGACCCTCGTTCCTTTCAACTTCACCGCGTGGTTGATGCTCTACGCGCTGCGACAACGCACTCAAGACGGTCAGCCCAAATCGGTGGATTTCTTGCCAGGAACTCCCGAGCAAAACTACGCATTTCATCGAACTCATTTATTTCGGTTTGGCACGCATTACGCCGCGCGACTGCGTGCTCCATTCAACGGGGTTTGGACCTGCACCCAGGGCGTGGATGGAGACTTCACGCATCAAGGAGTCTGGAGGAACGCTTTTGACTTCGAGGTCGCGGGAGAAGATGGCGCAGTCTTCACCGGCGAGGGCACCGATGTTCAAGATTACCGGTGTTATGGCTTGCCGGTGTTGGCAACAGCCGCCGGGACCGTCGCACGGGTGATCAGCGATATTCCAGACAACCTCATTGGAAAGCCAAACGTCGATCAGAACTGGGGGAACCTTGTGCTGACCTACCACGCACCTGGGCTCTACTCGCTGATTTGCCACTTAAAACCGGGCTCGATCAAAGTGGCCGAAGGCGACTGGGTGATTCCCGGCCAGGTCCTGGGTCATTGCGGAAACTCCGGTCGCTCGCCCATCCCCCACCTGCATTTCCAATTGCAGGCGCTGCCGCAAATTGGGGCACCGACCATTTTTACCGAGCTCCACGACGTGATTCGGGTCGACACGCCGCCGGAATTGCTCGCCACAACCGTTGTCGAAAAAGACCAACACATCCGAAATATTCGGCGCGACGACAGCTTTCACAACAGGTTGTGCGCATTTACGCCAGGTGCTGAATTCGAGTTGGTGACCGACAAACATACCGAAACCATCAAGGTGAGCATCGACCTCTATGGAAGAAACGTTCTCACGAGCAGCAATGGGGCGAAGCTCTTCTTTGAACGTGACGAAGATCGGTTCATCGTGTTCGACGTTTCGGGGCCACGCTCATCGGCGCTCTATGTGATTCGCGCCGTTCTGGGACGTGTGCCATTCGACGACGAAATCGGCCTGGTTTGGTCCGACTATTTGCCGTTCGGCTTGGTGTACGGACCGATCATTCGAACGATTTATGAATTCCTGTCCCCGTTCTTCAATAACGGCGGCATCAAAATCCAGTACACAACCGAGCGGGACGGCGCTGCCATGGTCATCAACGGGCAAACCCTGCTCACCCGCAGCGGAAAACCCCGTATGACAACACACGCACGACTAGAGACCCATGGCGGTCTCGTGGAAGCCACCGTAACGACTCCACATCGGGTCATCCGCGTCCTCCGTAAGGATGTCGATTCCAAGGAAACCAAGTGAAAAAAACCGCCTGCACCCTGATGTTCATTCTTCTCGTTTCGCCCTTCGCAAACGCTCAGTACACCCCCGATGGTGAAGCGTATAACCGCTCGTACGGAGCCGAAGCCGTCGGAAACTACGAACAGGCCCTCAAGGAACTGAACGGTCTGACCGCGACCGCCAAAACCAATTACATCTTCCAGCTGCGTCGAGGCTGGCTGCTTTATCTGTCGGCCCAATACGAATCCAGTGTTGAGGCCTACCAGAAGGCCAGCACCATCGCTGGCACGTCTGCCATTGAGCCGCTGCTCGGCGAAATGTTGCCCTTGATGGGGCTCAGACGCTGGAAAGACGCCGAAGCCGTCGGGGCCGCAATCTTGAAAATCACGCCCAAGAACGCGCTTGTGATCGGACGGCTCGCCTGGTGCCAGTATAATCTGGGGCGCTTCAAAGAGGCCGAGACCAGCTACCGGCAGGTCTTGGCGCAATTCCCAGGCGATCTCGACATAAGAGCAGGGCTAGGTTGGGCCTTGATGAAACAAAACGACAAGGCCGCAGCGGCAAAGGAATTTAGAGCCGTGCTCGATGTCGCTCCCAGCCACGACAGCGCACAACAGGGTCTGGCCGCAACCAAATAGGCCCATCCAACGGCCACACCATAGGGTTGAAAATCAATCGGAAAGCTGTGTTTAAGTCGCAAGGTGATCACCCTATTCGGCGAAAATTTCATTCCCCCCAAATATCCAAACGACGATCAAAATGGCCTGACACGGCTATTTCCTCACATTTCCGCACATTACGAAAAAATTTCTACATCAACTTGAAAACAGCAATATTTTCGCGAAGTTGATCGTCCCACAGATATCCCTAAGCTTAAGTCTCTAGCAGATACGCCAGCAACCGGGCAAAAACCCATCTGGCATGCGGCTTGCCCTTAACACTGGGCAGGACCGCAGAATTTAGACAAACGACGCAACCCAAGTTGTGCCCATTTTGGGGAGATGAAAGATGCCAAGGAAAAAAGAGAAAAACCTGTCGCCCGTCGTACGAAAAGACGGTGGTTTCCTTGAGACGTTTGAGGCAATTCAGAACAGAATTCGCAAACGCGCCCACGAGATGTTCCAGATGCGCGATTCCAACGACGGCGATCACCTCACCGACTGGTTTAACGCCGAGTCCGAGGTCCTCACAGAGATCGCGCTCGATTGGAAAGAAAGGCCAGATGGGTATGTACTCAGCGGCAAGATCGACGGCTTTGAACCCAACGAAATCAACATCCAATGCGTGGATGGCCAGAT
>Ga0100388_10000356_pt1 | contig 43501 bp, 50 predicted proteins | sample CryGeymeta201512_FD_81536 | JGI IMG/M metagenome (GOLD analysis project Ga0100388, IMG submission 81536) | Groundwater microbial communities from Crystal Geyser aquifers in Utah, USA - Crystal Geyser metaG 2015-12 | ecosystem: Environmental > Aquatic > Deep subsurface > Groundwater | place... | reverse complement strand
TTTAGTTAGTATTAAATTTGATATTATAGTTTACGAATCGTTATAACATCTTGCGTTGGACGTGTACCCCTGCCTCGATCAGTTTACTCATTTTGCAAGCAATCGGGAATAGGAATTAAAGCGATAACCTTCCGTGTATCCCAGCGTCAAAAGTTCCTCAAACTAACTCTTATCGAGAATGGGCTCAATTTTAATAATACTGTTTATGATATTATATAAAATATATGAACCACAACATTAACACATCAAACGAAGACAATGAACTATCAGCGAAAGAAAAATCTAAAATCCGAATAATTGTAGCCGACAGAAGGCGTAAATGCATTACTACATCCATCGTTTCGGTTGCTGTTATAGTCGTGTGTTTATTAACAATATCCAATATTGACGGGCAAATACACTCTTCAGAATCTCCAACAGGAACAGCTATGGCGTACTGGCCAAATCTCATAATTTTGCAATTGATTGCGGCTATTGCAGTGATAGTTATCTTTGTATGTGTTACAAAGTTGATATCATTACATATCTTACTAAAATCCGTAAATTCAAAATAAATCATACTTATAGTAATGGACGGTAAATGCGTAATTTCATACACACCTACAGATACAAAGCCGCCTACCTAGCCAGCTTGATCATAGCCCTAAATATAGCTAATTCAATCGTAGGCTCGCCAACATATAGCCAAGGATTCTTTTACTTTTTTCTTGTTTTAGTATTCGTGTGCATCGGAATATATTTTCACACAAAAGACATGGCAAAGAAGTAACGGTAATGCCCTAAGCCAACTGTACTAACCGTCACAACAAGACTATAATAGTAATGTACATTAATAATTAATATTGGGAGGACATGATATGTTACTAACAATAGCAATAATTTTATTAATTCTTTGGGCACTAGGCTTTACCTTAAATATAGGCGCCGGGCTAATTCACATATTACTAGTCATCGCACTTATCGTGTTTATCTATAACATGATATCTAGCAAACGAACCGTCTAGGTTTACTAGATTACAATAAAAAGACACCCGAAATGGGTGTCTTTTCTGATTGGTCTTTATTTATTCTTGTTGTCGGCCCGAAAGTACTCGGACTAATGCCACAATCCCCCAAGCCAATAGGGCGTACACAGCCAATGCAACCAATGTAGCTGGCTCGAACACAGAAACCGTTTCAGCTCCTGATGCAACACTAGTGCTAAATATACCCGTGAATGGGGCAGTAAATATAGCAGATAGATTATAGACGAAATCTACAAATCCGCTTCCAGGATTTGCTCCTAGTAATTTAAGAACAAATCGGAAGGCCAACAAGACCTCCAGGATTCCGAAAATTAAATAAATAAAATAACCAGCCGTCTGATAGCTGGTTGCGTCTCGTCTTTCTGGTTCCATCCCAGATGAATTATCGTTTTCGGTAGTAGTGATCGTTTCTTTGGTGATGTCTGACATATGATCTCCTTTATTAACGTTCCACTACTTCTATTATACTCTTATTTAAAAAGCCCGCTTATTCCAAAGCGGGCTTTTTAATTAGTTATTTTAGTATTTATATCTTTCCAACCAACTCAACGCCTGGCGTCAAAGTGTCATCGCCAGGTTGCCAACTGGCAGGGCAGACATTGCCGCCGTGTTCACGAACGAATTTAGCTGCCTGTAATTTGCGAACCATTTCCGCAGCACTACGGCCTATATTGTTGTCGTGAATTTCGATAGTTTTCAAAACACCGTCTGGGTCAATAATAAACGTACCGCGCAATGACAAACCCTCTTCTTCGATATACGTACCAAACATTTTGGCAACGTTACCGGTTGGATCGGCTAGCATTGGATAAGTAATTTGGCTGATTGCTGGCGAGCTATCATGCCACGCCTTGTGAGCAAAAGCCGTATCGGTACTGATACTCATAATTTCACCGCTAAGTCCTTGCACGGTCTTGTATTGTTTGGCAGCGTCTTCTAATTCTGTAGGACATACAAAGGTAAAATCGGCTGGATAAAATATCAACACAACCCATTTTCCTTTATAATCTGATAGCTTAATTTTCTGGATGTCGTCTTTGTAAAACGCATCTAATTCAAAATCTGGAACATTTGTATTTATAGTAATCATCGTATATCAATTATAGCAAAGCATAGAATGTTTGTCGAAAGAGCCATGGGTGGTTAAGATTAACAACTAGATTGACATTACACGTGTTTTGTGATATTATAATTTAATCAACCGTTCAAAGCAAAATATGCCACGAACAGAGGTGAACATTTACAAGTCGGATTATTCAAGTGCTTATCGGTCGAGTAAGCAAGTTTTTTAAATAATTAATAAAAAAAATAATAATATGAACAAACTAATTTGGTGTATCAAAAGGATATGGCAATTGCCATATCAGTACACCTTAAACCGTAGGTGGCAAGACAGGTATCGCTCCGCTAAATTGTCGTTAGGACTACCTAGAATCGATGATTGCTCTCAGTTTAACAAAATTAATACGTTAGACAAGGGCAGCAGGGAGGCGTTTTTACGCGCCCTAATCATTGAGGTTACTAACTATAACCGCGAAAAATATTCATCGAGTCTAGATATCATTCGATGGAGACAGATTTTCAAAGTTATGGACAACCTAGGAATCTGGGGAATACAAAAGGGGATATACGATCTGATTAAAGTATCAGATAGTAAACAAGTCAGTTCTTTCGATATTAAAAATTTCGAAAGCTACAATCCCCAAGACAATATGATTATATAGATCACACTGGTTTAGGGCGCTTCTACTCAGGAACGCCCTAAACAACAGAATATAAGCTATTCCCGATAAGCACATTTGAATAATCCGATTTTTACGCGCCGCTAACGATAGTGGCCAAAATCCCAATTGTTATCGTAACAATCAACAGCGCAGTCTTGGCGCCGCCAGACAGTTTATCTGTCCTTGTCACTAATAATATCGCAGAAACAAAGATTAAATTTTCAACAAATAACATCACCATCAGCGGAAAAGCCTCGGCCACTCCACCATTAAATTTTTGATATAAATTAAATATCAATTGTGCCACAGGCACGCCACATAACGCGTAAATCCATAAAAACATTACGCCGTCTGTCCTAACTTTGGACAGTCGTTTTAGAATCGCCATCACAGAAAGATACAGAACTCCAGCCCACAAAGCCAATGCAATCATTATCGAAGGTATCGAGCTGGCCAAGCTTAACGCGTTACCCGATTGGTTTAAATAGTTCATCAGCCACACTGCCATAAAGACAGGTATAGTCAAAATTGCCGTAATAATTAAAATGCCGCCAATCGTCAATTTAACTGTCATATGTGATGACGCGATTTTGTTGACATGGTAACTCATATTATCAGTTCTGCCTGTTACTGATGGGTACAATTTAGTCAAATTACTGCGATCTGTCATGGTTATGATTATATCATTCAACTTGGCGACCGAGTGGTATTATATAAATATTAAAAAAACACTATAATTCTAAAACTTGGCGGTAGTATCGTAACCCAGAAAAATCGGGAAGATGTGTTTGTTAGGCGCAAATTACTGGCACAAATCGCAACCGAACTAGTGCAAGTTTTACTAGCTAATAAAAATATACGTTTAATTATTATTCATGGTGCTGGTGCAGCCGGACATCAATTAGCAAATGATATTGAAGTCGCAATTAAAAAACCGGTCGTACCCGAATACGTACCAGAACATGCCAAAAAGATTGGCGAATTTATCGTAAAAGAAGCCATGCTAAAAGAGCAATATGATAATGGACTATCTATTCTAAAGAAACCAGGTATCAATGAGTTATTTTAAGATCTCAGCAAAACTTACCAACTTGTAGCAACAAACAAAATCGATAAAAAAATTTATCGCAATCGATTGATACAAACACCAATCCAAGTGAGTATTATTTGTATTATTCTATTTGAAAAGATCATAAAGCACAAAATTCGAGAGGCCTTCATATGTGGCTTTTCGATTAAATCAAGAAAAGATAAACAATTATACCGCCGTCTACCGCGAAATACGCGCCGAAGTAGACAATAACGATTTGTACCTAATCAATGGCAGTAACGGCGAGATAAAGACAATACTGGACTGTAATAACCAAGATGAATTAAAAGAAAGAGTCCTTTAAAGTATAAAAAACCAATTATTAAAGAAAAGAGATCGAGATCGAGATCGAGATCGAGATTGACACAACTTACAGTAGCCGACAATAATGGATTACAGTTTAGCAAAGTCAAATAAACGTACCTCTCTATTGCTTTTTGTCGTGTTTTAGTATATAGTTGCTATTACATGTTAGAAAAGAATCGATATGCTACAACCAATAAAATTGATTCTAAAAACGAAACTTATGACGAATCAATTGAAGATAATTCGGTTGGTCGATTAGTTTTTTTGGGCAGTTTGGCGATCGCTTTGGTTGCTAGCACTGTTGGTGCTGATAAAAATAAAGGCATATCAAACGATGTAAAATACCCAAGTAAACTTATCGAAGCTACTAAATCGTTAGTTATGATTATAGAGACCGTAAAGTCTGAGACCCCAGAAATTAATAAAATTGAAACAATCGAACCGATAAAAGATACCGTTAAACCTGTCGAAACAACAAAGAATAGCGGTTCAATCACAATCAGTGCTACTGTTTTACCAGCTATGTCTTGTGATGCAGAATTAAATTGCGTAACCAACAATCCAGATGCCAGGATATATAAAGTTGAAAAAGACGGCGTTGTTACTGTTGTCGCTGATTATTAGATAATTCTTACATAAAATGAAAGTGAGCAGGTTATAGCGCCTGCTCGTTCGCATTCAAAGGTCATGTTTAACTCCATTGTTGCATGCACTTCATCGAGCACAAACATCTTTTGTCGTACAACTCAACGTGAGGTTTGTCGGTACGTTTACCACAAACAACACAACTATAAGCCATAACACTTTTGTGATTAAGGTTGAAATCTGAGATTTTCCAGATAAACGACCTCTTACGAGTTTGTATAACTTTTTTCATAAAAAACCTTTATGTAAAAGTGCAATAAAGCACATGGTGACATAGATAGCTGATTTAAGGCTATCACCTTTAGTTTTTAAGCGACATTATCGTTGATATTATCACATATAGCTACATATATTATAACATATTTTGATATTTTAAATAATGATTATTACACAATCATAATGTCAATTGCGACAAAAAGCATAATGAATAACAACTTAGTAGTAATGAGCAGCTTAAACTATTTGGCCAGTAAGTAAGAAGTAAAATAGAGCTAATACAGCGGCTAGCATTGCGATGAATGATATTCTAACGAAAACGTTTGATACAACACCGTTTTTGTATTGACCCATAATGTTTGAATTATTTCCGACCCTGGCTATCATAAATAACAACGGTACGGCAGCGATGCCGTTAAATACGGCTGTAAATACAAGTGCCTGGATTGGATCGATACCGACAAAGTTTATTATCAAACCAATAAGTGTCGCCAAGATTATAATTACGTAAAATCCAATTGCTTTACTAAATTTACGATACAAACCTTCTTTCCATCCAAGTGTTTCGGATATAGCATAGGCTGATGACCCAGCCAAAGTTGGAATAGCCAGCAATCCAATGCCTATGATGCCTGTTGAAAAGATAATTTTTGCTATTAACCCAGCATTTGGGAACCCTTGAACTAAAGGCTCCAATGCTCGTGCTGCATCGGCTGCTGTAGTTATGTCGTGCACGCCATTTCTGAATAGAACAGAAGCACAAACAACAACTATAAACCAGGCTGTAACAGACGCCAAAGTCATACCAAAGAAATTATCCAACCTGATACTTTTTAGAAAATGCCTGTTAATTTTTGGATCTTTACCGGTCGCAGTTAATCGATGATGCGAAATTTCTTCTTCAACAATTTCTGAAGTATCCCAAAAAAACAAATATGGCGAAACTGTTGTACCTAAAATACCAACCAAGATATAGATTGTCTCGGCATTAATCGTCGGCATAACCGCAAATGTATTACGCAATAGCTCTGGCCAATCCTGTCCGATTAAAAATGCAGTTACTGGATATGAGAATAGAGCAATCGCAAGCCATTTCAAAATCTTGGCGTATTTTTTATAACTAACAAATACTACCAATAAAACAATAGCTACAGCATAAACAATAGCCAAAAAACCAAATGATATATCAGGCATAAATAGTTGCGATGTCGCAGCCATTGCGCCTAAGTCAGCCCCGATATTTATTGTGTTAGCAATAACTACCAAAATAACCGACATGAATAATAGTTTTTTGCTGTAATTTTCTTTGATAACCGCTGCTAAGCCCTTACCAGTAACAGCGCCGATACGCGAACATGATTCTTGGACTGCAAGTAGCATTGGATACATAACAGGGAAGACCCATAAAAAGCCCAGCCCAAAACCAGCACCAGCTTGAGAATAAGTTGCAATACCAGATGGGTCGTCATCAGCCGCACCAGTAACAACTCCGGGGCCTAAAACGCGCAAAAAACGGTTAAAACGACCCCTATGTATCATATGTTTAGCAATGTTTTTAGCGTGATGTTCGGTCTGAACAACTTTTCGATTGAATTTTCGAGTATTTTTTTCGAATTCACCAAGTTTTTTTGTCATATGAGAGCCCATGAACACGCTTATGATTAATGTAGTAAGCATACTATATGCCTTCAGATAATAATAGACGTTTTTACATAACACCTCTACCCAAGAGGTAGCAGATATTTATTTCGTAATATATTTGATATAATGTCATATATGAAACCGTTGAGTCTAAGCAAGCCGCACGTTATCGTGACGGTTGGTATTCCCGGATCTGGCAAAAGCTTTTTTGCTGAACACTTTGCTGCTACTTTTAAAGCGCCGTTAATTAGTGGGGAACGAATACGCAAAGAACTATTCGGCGACAAGCAGCGCAGCGATGAACAAACTGCTATTTCGAATAAAATTACAAATTATCTATTAGAAGAAGTTCTCAAGACCGGGCGCACTATCGTATTGGATAGTCAAACTGATTTACGATCCGAACGTGCCGTGATTACTAAAAAATCTCGAGATTACGACTATGATCCATTGTTTATCTGGGTACAAACCGAACCAACCACTGCAAAAAAACGAGCCACCAAATCTAATCTAACCGCTGACCAATTCGAGTCAAAGTTAAAACGATTCAGTGCGCCTCATATTGCTGAAAAACCGATTGTTATCAGCGGCAAACACACCTATAGCAGTCAAATGAAAATCGTATTGAAACACTTAGTCGAGCCACGCTCTCATGCGATAGAACCAATCGTTCCAACACGTCCAATGATGACCCGTAATAAATTAATTCGTTAGAATGCGAGTATAAGTGCCAATAATTCAAGATAAAGAATTCGGCAAAATAACTATCCGCCGAAGTGTGCGGGCTAGACAGGTTAGTGTCAGATTGGCGCCTGATGGAACTCTGCGGGCGTCATTGCCTATGTACGCTCCGACGTTATTAGTCAAGCACTTATTGCGAACTTCCCGCGACGAACTACGTAAAATATTAGCCAGATCCAAACCAGAATACAAATTCGAGAATGGCATGCGAATTGGCAAAAGCCATACGTTAATAGTTCAAGATTCGTACAATCAATCGTTTGAAGTAATCAGACACGGGCAACAAATATTAGTTAAGCTACCAACGACAAAACATCTAGAAGATGTTGATGTCGCCAGGCAGATTCGTGATGTAGTTATTGCAGCCATACGAATTGAAGCAAAAAGTTATTTACCGAAAAGATTATCATTTTTGGCTGAAAAATATGGTTTCATTTATGAAAAAACTAGATTTTCACACGCTAGCGGCAGATGGGGAAGTTGCAGTAGCACCGGAACTATTAGTCTTAACATCGCGTTGATGAAACTACCTTTTGAATTAATTGACTATGTAATAATCCATGAATTGGCACACACTAAACAGATGAATCACGGTTCAAGATTTTGGGCGGTAGTAGCAGCTGCTGACCCAAATTTTAAATCAAATCGACGTGCTTTAAAATTACAAAATCCATCTATATAAAAAAATCTATGTGTTATGTATAATAAGCACAAGATGTATAAGGGTGGATCCATTTACACGCCGCGTTCGGTACAAATCTTCCGCTATGTAGGATTGTTTATTCCGATTGTTTTGGTGTCATATGGTGCATTAATTCAGTTTAATGTCATCCGAATACCTCATTCAATTGATAATCTAGGACTGCTGACATTATCATTTTGGTGGCTATATATTAGCATTTTGCAATTTCTTTTCCCAAGTCAGAAAGCGATCGATTCGATATTGCGCCTAATCGCATATCATCTATTAGCTGGCGCTTATTTGATATTCGTATCTGGTATCGCTTCGCCATTTATCGCATGTTGGTTGCTACTGATGATTGCTTCATATATTTATTTTTCAAATATAGGCTTATTGTTCAGTGCTTTGACGCTAGTTGTCGTGGTCGCAATTGACATTATTATGTGGCACACAATCAGTTTATATATAGCTGTATACGACTTAACGGCCCTTGCCGCCATACTAATAACCGGTTTTGTGTTGTTCGCTGTTAATAGTTCACAAGAGGTCTCTAAAAATGAATTAACCGCCAGCAAAGCCCAAGAATCATTACAGCGCGATCGAGTTTTAACTATTGTAAATAATATGGCCGATGCCGTATTTAGCACTGACGTGAATGGCGTTATCAAAGTCTATAACGCGGCCAGTATGAGCTTGCTAGACACCAACGACAGCCTAAACGGACATAATATTAATGAAGTTTTGCCACTATCCGACAAAGACAATAACAAAATAAGTATATTGGATGAATTAATGGCCGCCAGGACAGTCGTTAAACGTGACGATTTGAACTTTACTTACGATGACGGCGAGCAGATAAGACTAGAGATTACATATTCACCAATCCGCAGTAGTTTTAGCCGTTCAAAAAAATCTGAAAAGCATGACGGATATATTGTTATTATGCGCGATGTCACCAAATCAAAAAGCCTTGAAGAAGAACGAGATGAGTTTATCAGCGTCGTCAGTCACGAACTTCGAACGCCTATCGCTATCGCTGAAGGTACAATTAGCAACGTTCAAGTAATGATGGATCACCCTAACGTAACTAATGATATGTTAAAAGACGCCGTTAATGTGGCCCACGATCAGATAATATTCTTAGCAAACATGGTTAACGACCTTAGTACATTATCTCGTGCTGAACGTGGTGTCGCTGGTGACGCCGAGGATATAGACGTAAGAAAATTAGCATATATGCTACACGATAAATACGCCGAAAGCGCCAAAGAAAAGAAACTACATCTGAATCTAGATTTGCAGTCCAAAATCGGTAGCGTTCGCGTTAGTCGATTATACCTAGAGGAATTACTGCAAAACTTTATTACTAATTCGATCAAATATACGAAAAAAGGTGGCGTTACGATCATTGCTAAACAATCTGATGGCATGATAACTATTGCGGTCAAAGACACCGGCATTGGCATTAGCAAATCAGACCAAACCAAAATATTCCAAAAGTTTTATAGAAGTGAAGATTATCGAACTCGCGAGACCAGCGGAACTGGATTGGGACTTTATATAGCAGCAAAATTGGCCCACAAATTAGGAATCAAGATTAATTTTACAAGCCGATTAAATTTTGGATCGACATTTAGTATTACTTTGCCAGAATCTAAGAACTAGCCATTGACGAACAGCCTCTGGTAGGCTATAGTGGTACTTGACAGTCTGCCTCGAGCAGGCTATTTAATTTAGGAGTATAAGTGTGTTTCTGAAAGAGAAAAAAACCAAGAAAAGTGCGGCTCCCAAAAAAAGCAACAAATTTTTTAGCATTTTAAAGAAACCTTTTAAAATCCTATCTCTAATTGGTGGCTATTTCAAAGGTTCATGGGTCGAATTACGACAAGTTCGTTGGCCAGACCGCAAAGCAACCTGGAGCCTAACGTTTGCAGTCTTGTTATTTACGATATTCTTTGTCGTCATGATTGTGCTACTGGACGCAGGTTTTAAATACTTATTTGATTTAATTTTAAAGTAAAGGAAACATATGTCAAAAAATCGATACGATTCATCACGCCAATGGTACGCAATCCACACATACAGTGGATACGAAGAAAAAGTTGCTGATAGCATTCGCCAAAAAATTAACGCCGTCGATATGGCTGACAAGATTTTTGACGTTATGGTTCCCAAAGAAAAACAAATCGAAATCAAAAACGGCAAACGAAAAATTGTCGAGAAAAAGATTTTTCAAGGTTACGCATTGGTTGAGATGAAACTAACAGACGAAACTTGGTACATTATCCGCAATACTCCAGGCGTAACTGGATTTGTCGGTACAGGTACCGAACCAACACCTGTTTCCGAAAGTGAAATTACAAAAATCAAACGACGTATTGGTGTCGAAGATCCAAAACACAACATTGATTTCAAGATTGGCGAAGTTATCAGTATTATCGATGGTCCATTCAAATCATTTGATGGTGCAATTTCTGAAATTGATACTCAAAAAGGCAAAGTCAAAGTCATGGTCAGCATGTTTGGTCGTGACACTCCAGTAGAGCTTGACGCATTGCAGGTCAGTAAGGTATAATAACCCCAGTTACGCAAAGCTTCAACTTGTATTAACAAACGAAATATCTAGGATTATATGCCATCTAAAAAAGTAATCGGAAATTTGAAATTGCGCATCCCAGCAGGCCGCGCAACCGCAGGTCCTCCAGTAGGATCAACCCTTGGACAATGGGGTCTAAACATGATGAACTTTATCGGTCCATTCAATGACGCAACCAAAGACCTAATGGGCAAAGACGTGATCGTTCACCTACAGGTTTACGAAGATCGTACTTTTACATTCAAATCATTGGGTCAACCAATGACTGATTTGATTAAAGAAAAAGCGGGAATAAAAAAGGGAAGCGGTAAATCACATCTTGAAAAAGTTGGTAAAATTACACGCGCCCAATTGGAAGAAATTGCTGAAATCAAAAAAGATCAATTGAATGCAATCGACATGGAAGGTCGTGTTAAAGTTGTAGCCGGTGCTGCTCGCTCTATAGGCGTAGAAGTAATTGCTTAATCGAACCGATTAACAAAATTAAAATACCGCGGATGAAAATCTGCGGTATTTTAAGTGGAACAATAAATACCAGTCATCCTTTGCGAGGCCTTTGCGAGGTTTGGTCTTTGCGAGGTTTATCCTCGCAAACGAAGAAAATATTATATAGTATAATTTTTATTACAAAGAAACTCCCTAAAGAGTGTTTTATTTTATCAACAAATTAATTATCAGGCCCACGACAAACAATCCACCTACGGTTCGATTGCAACGAAAAGCAAGGGCCGATAGATAAGTTGGCCATATTGCAGCTGGAAAATCGACTGGTTTTTTAACTGGACGCTCTTTGCTAAATATATGCACGGTTTCAATAATCATAGGTATTCCAAGCAACACGATAAGCATAGGATAACCAACAAATCCCAAAACAAACAACACAATTACAAATACAGGCTGAGCAATCATTAAAGCTATTACAAATGCTCGCGAGGCTGGTTCACCAAGTATTACTGGCAATGTATAAATATGTTTTATTTTATCTTCATTAAGTTTGTCAGTATGCTTACCAAATAAGACCGTCGTTGGACCTATAGCATACACTGCACCTATTAAAGCAGCATTTAAAGACCAGTCACCGGTAATTGCCAGATACGTACCTCCAACCATCAACGGTCCCCACACAATCAATACTGCTAATTCGCCGAGTCCGATAAGTTTTAAAGGCCAAGTGTAAAACAAAACAAAAAAAGCGCCCGCCAGCATGAATACTAAAACACCTATTCCCGAAAGCATAATCAGTGCTATGCCGCATAAAACCGCAATCAACCCAGTCCAAAAAATTACTATTAACATTTGTTTTTTTGACCACAAACCATGTTCTAAAGGCTGAGGTCCGTACATTGTACGAAAATAATTATTTTTATCAACCCCACGAATACTGTCAGTAAAGTCATTGACTAAATTATTTGTAGCGTGAGCAAAAACAAGGCCAAGCACACATAGCGCAAAACGTAAAACATCAAATTTTCCCACACCAATAGTCAACAAGCCGCCGATAATAGCCGAAAACACCGTCATTAAAAATACTGCCGAGCGAGTAGCAATCAACCACTTAGCAATCGGATCAAGCGCTTTCCATTCGGTTTTTGATACCCTCGGAATTATTCGCAGGGCCTTGCCCCACATAGCAATGTTCATATTATGATTGTAGTCTAATATCAGCTACTCTACAATTAACAACATGCCCGATGAATTCGAGACAATACTTACCCAAGAACTAAATAGCGATGGACTATTGAATGAAGCAAAGCAATACATTTTAAACCTGTCTGCTTCCAAGCGTGTTAGACCTCGTTTTTTGTTTGCATGCGGTCAATTACTTGAAGTACCTAAATCTAAACTTATAAATCTAGCGTGTGCTGTTGAGTTAATCCATACAGCCAGTTTGTTGCATGATGATATCGTCGATCAAACACGCGTACGACGATCATCTACGAGCGTAAATACAAAATTCGGCGATGGTATAGCACTACTGGCAGGCGACCAGCTGTTTTCTAAAGCGATATTAATACTATCAGATACAGACCGTGCTGTGGATAATCTAAAAGCTGCTGCCCAAACGATTTACGACATGTCTAATGCCGCCGCTTTTGAAGTAAATCAAGACGTAAGGCTAACTAATAAGCAATTATTATCCATAGTTGACGGCAAAACTGGATCATTGTTTGTATTATGCGGCAAACTTGCAGGTCTAGCCTCAAACAATGATATCGCTGCTGATAAATTTGCAAGTATTGGCAAACTGTTAGGCCGTATATTCCAAATCAACGATGACATTGATGACATCAAAGAGGATACGAAAAACAAAATACAGACTATTCCTCGAAATTTTGGAGTTAAAATCGCAACCAACGAAGCGGAACGGTTTTACGACGAGATGATAAATGTCTTAAGTGATTACAAAAACCACAAATTTTATTCAGAGATATTATCTATAGTTCAAATAATCACCCGTAAGAACACTTAGCCCTTTGCATAGTTCAGTTTTTATGCTATAATTCACGTATAAAAATCAATGTTGGGAGGCTTGAAAAGCCGTTATTACCACAGAAAGGGTTAAAGTCTAATGACTAAAACTAAACCAGAACTGCTAGACGAAGCAGCTAAACTAAAACTGGAAGTGTCCGACAAAAACACAATCGCTGAAATCAACGAAGCGATTAAAATTTCAAAGAAAGAAAAAGTAGAAAAATCTAAAGAAGTTATCGCTGAGCGCGAAGCTGTTGTTGCCAAAGCCGGCAAACGAAGTGAAAAAGCTAAAAAAGAAGCTGAAGAAAAAGAAATCAAAGAAGAACGCAAAGAGGCAGGCGACACAACCCCACAATCAGCCGACGCTGAAGCTCGTGGCAAAAAAGGTCCAAAACCTGTCACTCGTCCACTAATTGAACGCCGTGGCAAAAGCTACCGCAAAGTTGCAGTATTGGTTGATAAGGCTGTTGTCTACAGCCTTGCTGATGCAATGGAATTAGCAGTAAAAACTAACCCAAGTAAATTTGATGCTAGCGTTGAAATCCACGTTCGAATGGGCGTTGACCCACGCCAAGCTGACCAAAACGTTCGCGCAACCGTATCACTACCAAACGGAACTGGTAAAACTATCCGTGTAGCAGTATTTGCACCTGAAACTGACCATGCAGCCGCTAAAAAAGCTGGTGCTGACGTAGTAGGCGATGATGATTTTCTAAAAACACTTGAAAAAGGTGAGATTAACTTCGACATCCTGATTGCAACTCCTCAATACATGCCAAAACTAGGTAAATATGCACGTTTGCTTGGACCAAAAGGTTTGATGCCAAACCCAAAGAGCGGATCTGTATCAACTAACGTTGCTAAAGCCGTTACTGAAGCTAAGGCCGGCAAGGTTGAATACCGTGTCGACAAACAAGCTATCGTACACCTAAGTATCGGTAAGGTTTCATTTGGTGCTGCTAAACTAGTCGAAAATGCCAACGCATTCTTTGACAGCCTAAAGGCACAAAAACCAAACGGACTAAAAGGTTCTTACGTCAAAACAACTTCAATCAGCACCACTCAAGGTCCTGGAATCAAAGTTGAAAACGTCGCTAATTAATAATTAGCATAAAAGATTAAAGGGGCGACATCAAGTCGCCCCTTTTTTATTGGCGCTGATTTACATCATCTGTCATACTGGTTATAACAATCAATGGAGGTGACATGAAGCAATATCTAGATCTGCTGAAAGATATTCGAGATAACGGTGCTACAAAGACAGACCGTACCGGTACAGGCACAAAAAGCTTGTTCGGACGACAAATTAGATTTGATTTAAGCAAAGGTTTTCCAGCCGTAACCACTAAAAAACTATACCTTCGGTCTATTATTCACGAATTATTGTGGTTCCTAAATGGCGACAGTAATATGGAATATTTAGTAAAAAACGATGTTCATATCTGGGACGAATGGCCATATCGCGCCTATCTACAGTCTATGGGGCATGAAGTTCCAGCCAGCAGCTCAGACGAGTGGCAAACTGGTCTAAAAGAATTCACCGAACGCATCAAAACTAACCACGAATTTGCGCTAAAATATGGTAATTTAGGACCAGTATATGGGCACCAATGGAGACACTGGCCAGATGGAAAAGGCGGTGAAATCGACCAAATCCAAGAAGTTATTGATACATTGAAAAATAGCCCTGATTCTCGACGTATTATTGTTTCTGCATGGAACGTTGCTGATATCAAAGAAATGGCCAAAGCAGGATTACCTCCATGTCATACTTTGTTCCAATTTTACGTCATCGATGGCAAACTTAGCTGCCAATTATACCAACGCAGTGCCGATACGCTATTAGGCGTGCCGTTTAACATAGCGTCCTACGCGATGCTGACAATGATGATTGCTCAAGTTACCGGCCTGCAAGTTGGCGAATTCGTACACACATTTGGTGATGTTCATATATACCTAAACCACCTTGAACAAGTTGATTTACAATTATCACGCACACCAAAGGCATTACCAACAATGAAAATAAATCCAGATGTAAAATCTATATTTGATTTTAAAATTGAAGATTTTGAACTAGTCGGTTATGATCCCGACCCAGCTATAAAAGCGCCTATTGCTGTTTAGTATAAGTGACAAACGAATAATTATATTTGTTTTTTTCATCAGCAACGTGATTTTCGCGTGCTTCTTCAGTCCATTTGCCGGGAAGTTCAGGAAAATAAGTATCACCGGATAAATCGACATCAATTTCAGTTGCAATAACTTTGTTGACAACAGGCAAAGCTTGGTTATAAATCTGACCACCACCAATAACGTAGATGTCTTTGTTGGCGTCAGATTGTTCAAACGCATCTTCGATACTATGAGCCACTTGAACACCGACAATTTTTAGAGCTTGTCGACTAATTACAATATTTTGGCGATTAGGCAACGGCCGTCCGATAGATTCAAAAGTTTTTCGACCCATAATAACCGCATTGCCGGTAGTAGTTTCTTTAAAATGACGCATATCGGCCGCCATCTCGCCCTGCCATAGCAGTTCGTTATTTGCACCGATTAGTCGGTTGCGGTCATAAGCAACAATGATGTATTTCATAACTTTATGGTACCAGATACAGCCAATATGCTCTACAATATATAGTAGTTATATTGAAATAGAGGGGAGTAATACATCATTTCGCGATGAGTGTACTAATGTTATGAGTGTCTATAGTAATATCGAAATCAAACAAGCTATCAAAGATGGCTTAATTGTCGCCCAGCCATATAACGAAAATTATGTGTCTCAAGCCAGTATGGATTTTACGTTAGGACACTATTTTTATAAACAAGAGTACGCCACCGACGCTCGAATGTATAACCCGTTCGACGAAAATGATGTTGTCCGATATTTCAAAGGGCCACTGCAAGCTGAACCACACAAAGAGTGGTGCGAAAAAAATGGCTACAGCCTATTTGAAAACATTCCCGAAGACCACCCAATCATCGTTCTAAGGCCCAGTGAGCGCATTTTAGCGCATACTCATGAGTTTATGGGCATCCGTGCAAAAGGCGGCGCCTGCGAGGTTAAATCACGCAGTAGTTGGGGACGAAATGGTGTGGCGGTTTGTTTTGATGCTGGCTGGGTTGATCCCGGATATATCAATCGAATTACTTTGGAAATTTACAACCTAAACCAACACGAATCAGTCGTATTACCAGTTGGCGAACGAATCGGTCAAATTATATTTCACCATACCGGCGAAGTAGAAGGTGACTACAGTAGCGGTCGAGGTGGCGTTAGTGGTAAATACCAACATACCTCAGATTTATCAGAACTTATTCGATCTTGGTCTCCATCACAAATGCTTCCTCGTGCCTTTAAAGACAAACGAACAATGCCATCAACCATTAAAGGCCTACCAAAAGGAATCAAATAATGAGCGAGCGCGGTATTTTTATTGCCATCGAAGGCGGCGACGGATCAGGCAAAGCCACTCAAACCGAAATACTGCGCCAATTTATGTCTGAAAAACTCGGAAAACATGTCATGAAAGTCAGTTTCCCGCGCTATGGCGAAGATTCAGCATATTATGCCGCCCAGTACCTAAACGGCGCCTATGGGTCAGCTGACAGCGTGTCAGGCGACCTAGCCAGCCTAGCATATGCCATAGACCGATACGCCGCCAGCAACGAGATGAAGAAATATCTGGATGATAACAGATTTGTAATTGCTGATCGTTACGTTGCGTCAAATTTGGCTCATCAAGGTACTAAATTTACAGATAAAAATGAACGTATCGCTTTTTACGAACGAATGAGAAACACCGAATATGGTATTTTGGGCATTCCACGACCAGATAAAAACATTGTATTAATTATGCCAACAGATCACGCTCAATCAAATGTCGACAAAAAAGCCACTCGTTCATATACCACAAAAAAACGCGACATCCACGAAGCTGACGCATCACATTTGGACCGAGCTAAATCTAATTACGAAGAGTTATGCGAAATTTACCCCGATGAATTTACGCCAATCAAGTGTACTGACGAAACAGGTAACATGCGCACCATCGATGATATCCAACGTGAAATCCAATCAATTGTTGCAGTTGACAACAGATAAACGCATCTGTTATACTACGCCAAGACAAATACCCAAAGACAGTAGCCGTGGAAACACTTAATTCGCTACCGAGGATTATGTATCACTACATTTTTCGATTAAAGTCTTTGGCAGTGCGAGTTCCAAAGACTTTTTCTTTGTAAAGCGCAACTGTCTAGAACGTTTACAATTTGGTCGGAACAGACCACTTGCATAATAAGCCGCAAGTTCAGAACGTGATTAGTTTTGTCACAGATTGATCAAAACCGACAAAGCGTAACTATAGTTACGTTGCGAAGATTTTGACTCTATCTGAGACAAAAATGGCGCGTTATGGATTGCGTGGTTATTTTGTAAGGGGTCTATAATAATAAAACAATTAAAGGAGAATTTTTATGGCAATTACCCGCGATAAAAAGAATACTTTGGTTGCAGAATTAGCTGAATTATTTGCAAGCTCAAAAGTTACTGTAGGCGCTGCTTACACTGGCCTTGGGGTTGCTGACTTACAAGAACTTCGTGCTGCTGCTCGCGCTAACAACGTAGTTATCAAGGTTGCTAAAAACCGCCTTGTACGTGTTGCCTTGGCAGGAAACGACAAATTCAAAGCTGCTGACACCAGTTTGCTAACAGGACAATTAGTCTACGCTTTTTCAAGTGAAGACGAAGTTGCACCTGCTCAGGTATTAGCTAAATTCGCCAAATCACACTCAGAGTTAAAGCTGGTGGCTGGTTTTGACGGATCAGGCGCATCACTTGATACTGCATCTGTGAACACACTCGCTGCCTTGCCAACCAAGGATCAACTCCGCGGTCAATTGGTCAGCGTTCTTGCCGCTCCACTTACACAGTTCCTTGGCGTTGCCAATGGCGCTCAACGTGGTTTTGCGCAAGTATTGTCACAGCGCGCAAGTTCACTCTAATTTTGTAATCATTTAAATTAATAACTAGGAGAATAAAATCATGGCTGAAGAAATTAAGCTATCCGCTGCACAAGCAAAAATCGTTGATGAGCTTAACAAACTAACCGCTCTTGAACTATCGCAAATCGTAAAACACCTTGAAAACGAATGGGGCGTAAGCGCCGCTGCTCCTGCAGCCGCTGTTGCCGTAGCCGCTGCTGGTGAAGCCGCACCTGCTGCTGACGAAAAATCTGAATTCACAGTAAATCTAAAGGATGCTGGTGTTCAAAAAGTTGCTGTTATCAAAGCTGTTAAAGAAATCACTGGCCTAGGTCTTGGTGAATCTAAAGCAATCGTTGATGGCGCACCTACAACTGTCAAAGCAAAAATCAGCAAAGACGAAGCTGAATCTGCAAAGAAACTGCTTGAAGAAGCAGGCGCAACTGTAGAGCTAGTCTAGTTCAGTTCAAATCCGACCAAATTTAAAACAAACTTAATACCGCTCTATATTGGGGCGGTATTTTGTATATATAAAATCTACAACGTTTTTTCACCTGTATCATAAAATTATGTGGAAAAATCACGAAATTCATTGACAAGATTAACATTCATTGATATATATAAGGTAATATCATTACAAAAATAGACAAAAGGAATTGCGAGTTACCATGTCTGATTTACCCGAGAAACAAGTAAAACGACTATACACTCTTATTCAAGAGGCCGAGACAAACCTTGCTGCAGCCAAAGAATTACTGATTAGTATTACCGGTGAAGACGGTCACGTTATCACTAAACGATCAAGTAGTCTCGAAGAAGCCAAGGGCAAAGTCGTCGAAGGTGTATTTGATGGCCAAAAAATGACTGGACCTGACGGCAAAGAATATCCAGTACCAGCAAACTATGCCAGCAAATCAAAACTAGTCGAAGGCGACATTTTAAAGCTTACAATTACAGATGATGGAAGTTTTGTTTACAAACAAATTGGTCCAACTGAACGCAAACTAATTATCGGTACACTAGGCCAACATGACGGCGCATATTACGTCGAAGCTAACGGCCGCGAATACCGTATCTTGTTAGCCAGTGTTACATATTTCCGAATTAATATCGGTGATCAGGTTACTATCATTATACCAGCTGACAACACAGAAGCCGTTTGGGCTGCTGTTGAAGCCGCGCTTTAGTAGATAGTATATTGTAGATATTAGGTAGTAATCGCTGCCTACTTTTTTATTTTCTACTATCTAGCACATACAACCTACTATCTACTAATTACGTATTGCAATAATAAACCAAAAGCAGTATAGTCAAATTATTGCGAGAGGCGAAAACAAAAACGGTAAATAATACGACATTATGCGCCAAAAATTTGCGTATAATCGAGTTATAAGAAGTGGGATGATTGGGGAAACAAACAGTGTCTAAAGCATTGTATAGAAAGTATCGTAGTAAGACGCTTGATGAGGTGATTGGTCAAAAACATATCACTGACATCTTGGCACGAGCTATAGCTGGTGGTCGCGTGTCACACGCCTACTTGCTAACTGGCCCTCGTGGCGTAGGCAAAACCTCTGTTGCCAGAATCCTAGCGCACGCAATTAACGGTTCAACTTATGACGAAAAAAAAACAAACCTAGATATTATCGAGATTGATGCAGCTAGCAATAATGGCGTCGAGGACGTTCGCGATCTACGCGAGAAAGTTCAAATTGCACCAGTATCTGCTAGTAAAAAGATATATATTATTGACGAAGTTCATATGTTATCCAAAGCAGCTTTTAATGCGTTACTAAAAACACTCGAAGAACCACCAGAACACGTTGTCTTTATCCTAGCTACAACTAACGTCGAAAAGTTACCGGCTACAATTATTAGTCGCACGCAACGATTTAGTTTTAGACCAATTAATGTTAATGATGCCGTAAAACATCTGGCCAATATTGCCAAACAAGAAAATATTCAAATTACCGACGGAGCATTAAGGCTAATCGCTGTCCGCAGTGACGGCAGCTTCCGAGATAGCATCAGTTTATTAGATCAATTATCTAGTTTAGTTGATCCTAAAAAGACCATAACTGAAGAACTAATCGAAGACACATTGGGCATGGCTCCAACTGAAGTAATCAACCGAATCATTGAATCTGTCGAAAATCGTAATCTAGCCAAAATTGTCGAACTATTAAATAGTACGTCGAACGACGGTATTAGCCCAGTTGTTTTAGTTGCACAATTAACTGCCAGCATTTGTGATCAGATAGCCAACAAGCCTCAGTTAATTAAATTACTAGACGGACTTATCGACGTAGCCAAAAGTCATCAACCTCAGCTTAAATTGCTGAGCGTCCTGGGAATCGCTGCATCTCCAAAACAGACAGTTAAAACGGTTGCTTTATCTACACCAATTTTGGAGGTTAGTGCTACAATTGCAGAACTAGAAAAACAAGCGACCAAATCAAAGCCTACCGAAAATATAGTTAAAAAAGTCATTGAACGTGATATTGCCGCAAAAAAAGTTAAACAAGCTGATTTTGACTGGAATAAATTTATTGAATATGCTCGTCAAAACTATGTCGCGCTATATAGTGTTCTATCTAAATGCAATTACCAATTAGAAGACGGTGTATTTACGCTATATACTAACAGCAACTTTTATAAGAAAAAATTAGATGATACAAAATACAGCCCATTAATCAGTAAATGTTTGCAAGAAGTCGGAGTTTATGGACTGGATATCCACACAATTCCCACAGCACCTCCTCCAAAGGATGTTCAAGCCGCTGCAATAGCTGTTATTATGGGCGGAGGAGAAGAGGTCTCGTTAGACCCCGCGTAAAGAGATGACAAGCAAAGAAGTAGTTGTAGGGAAAATTCCTCCACAAAATATTGACGCCGAGAAGAGTTTGCTAGGCGCAGTTTTAATTGACGAAGAAACTTTGGCCGATATTTCTGAAAATGTAACCATTAAAGACTTTTACGAACGTCGCCACGCCATAATTTATGGTGGCATGATGCGACTTTATGAAAAACACAAACCCGTCGATTTATTGACATTAACAGACGAACTGAAACGCAAAAAAGAGCTTGATACCGTTGGCGGATCAGCTTATCTAACCGAACTGACTAATTATGTTCCAACAGCTGCACACGCTACGGCCTATGCTGAATTAGTTGCTCAAAAAGCCGTTCGACGCCGATTAATCAAAGCTAGCGGTGATATATCTGAACTGGGATATAACGAAGAGACTTCAACCGAAGAATTATTAGAAAAAGCCGAAGCCGAACTATTCTCAGTCAGCGACCAATCTTTACGTCAAGATTTAGTCAGTATTGAAAGCATTTTGACTGAAAGTTTTGACCGTATGGAAGAATTGCAACGTAACAAGGGTGCACTCCGCGGTGTTCGTACCGGTTACAAAGACCTAGATAATATGACTGCTGGACTTCAGAAAAGCGACCTTATCATTTTGGCTGCTCGTCCTGCCATGGGTAAAACCACTCTGGTTACAAACCTGGCATATAATGTTGCTACAATCGCCAAACAGCCAGTACTGTTCTTTAGCCTCGAGATGAGCAAAGAACAATTAGTTGACCGTATGTTGGCTGATGCATCAGGCGTTGACGCTTGGAATATTCGAACCGGAAACCTGTCGGACGAAGATTTTGGTAAAATATCCGAAGCAATGGGCGAACTAGCTGAAGCGCCGATTTATATTGATGACACACCAGGTTTATCTGTGCTGCAAATGCGCACCAAAGCTCGTCGCGCCACTCATGATCAACCACTAGGATTAATTATTGTCGACTACTTACAGTTGATGCAGGGAAGTGGCTATACCGCTAGCAACCGCGTCCAAGAGGTCAGCGAAATATCACGCGGTCTAAAGTTAATCGCTCGCGAACTAAACGTGCCAGTCGTGGCACTTAGCCAGTTGTCTCGTTCGGTTGAATCACGTAGCCCACAAATACCTCAACTAGCCGATTTGCGCGAATCAGGATCTATTGAGCAAGATGCCGATATTGTTATGTTTATCTACAGAGAGGCTTATTACAACCCTGAAACTGAACGCGAAAATATCACTGATTTGATTATTGCTAAACACCGTAACGGACCAACAGGCAAAGTCGAACTATACTTCCACCCAGAGCGATTGCGCTTTATGTCCATCGACCGCAAACACGACGCTTAATCTATAACCAGCGCGTGCTATAATTATGACAAACATGGGTAAGTACAACATATCAGAATTGTTTCTATATCGCTGGCGCTACTGGTTTGGATTCGGTATCGTTGCTGTCGGTCTTATTGCGATTTTGGTATTCGCTGGTCTATACGCACCAGGCGGAATATCTGCCGCAGAAATGCAGTCAGTTATTACTAGTAGTTCAATAAACTACACTGATTTTAATTCATTCGCGATTACAAATTTGCCATACCACGCATTGCAACAACTAAGCATCGCCATATTTGGGGTCTCGATTCTAAGTATTAAATTACCGTCAATTATTTTGGCATTTTTATCTGCAATTGGCATGATATTGCTGCTCGGTAAATGGTTTAAGCCCAGAATTGCAGTCTTGGCATCATTAATCGCCATAACAACTGGCCAATTTATATTTATCGCCCAAAACGGAACGCCAAGTATTTTATACTTGTTTTGGTCAATGCTATTGATATTGCTGGCAAGTATTATTTCACGCAAACCAACTAGATTTAGGATGTTTTTCAAGATTGCATTTTGTATCGTAGCCGGACTGAGTTTATACACTCCACTTAGTATTTATGTTTTAATTGCGCTAGTTAGTGCCATAATATTACATCCTCATTTACGTTTTTTGATCAGACAATTATCAAAGCCAAAAGTAATAATAGCCTTAGTTGTTGCATTACTATTAATTGTTCCTCTAGGATTTTCAATTGCAAAAAACACAAGTTTGGGGCTAATATTATTAGGTATACCTTCACAGTGGCCTGATTTCGGCGCAAACTTTGCAGCGCTTGGCGCTGAATACCTAGGATTCGTTAAACCTGGCGGTACAACTATCATGACTCCGTTCTTTGAACTAGGATCGATGCTAATAATAGCAATCGGCGTTTATTACATGATTCGCACCCGCGAAACCGCCAAAAGCTATGTTATCGGATTATGGATACTATGTTTAATCCCAGTAATTGTACTAAACCCAAATTTCACCAGCATTACATATCTGCCACTAGTAATATTGTTGGCATCGGGACTAAATACATTGCTAGGCTATTGGTACGGATTATTTCCACGCAACCCATATGCTCGTATTGCTGGATTGATACCTGTCATTATTTTAGTTGCAGTTTTGGTAACATCTGGCATAGACCGCTATGCTGACGGTTATAGGTACGATCCACAAATTGCACCAAATTTCAGTAATGACCTAAGTTTAATCCCCAAAGATACAAAAACTATTGTCGTAACAAATAATGAGATTGATTTTTATCAGGTAGCTGCAAAATACAACAAAGCATACAGCGTTTCAACAACCCCCACTGGCGACAGTTTCTTGGCAACGCGTGACGCCAAACAATCGTATTCAGGATACAGAATTGAAAGAATCATTACTTCGCAAAAATCTAACCAAAGCGACAGATTTTACTTGTATACAAAAAGATAGCAAAATATCGTATACTTATAATAGTAATATATCGAATTAAGGAGTATTTTTATGGCATTTGATCAAATGAAGATGATAAATAATTTGCGAAAAGCGCAAAACGAACTAAAAAAAGAAATTATCGAAGTCGAAGCCGGCGAAGGTGCAGTTGTAATTCAGATTACCGGTGAATTAAAGGTTAAAAAAATCAATATCGACCCAAGTATGGTTGATTTAGAAGATATCGAAGAATTGGAACACTGGATTGAAATTGCAATGCGCGACGGTATGGCCAAAGCCCAAGAAGTCGCAGCCGCAAAAATGAAGCCACTTATGGGTGGACTAGGCAGCCTCGGGCTGTAGGAATCTGAATTGTCGCAACTACTTCCATCAGCACTTGTAGACGCTATTGATGAGCTAGGGCGTCTACCTGGTGTTGGGGCGCGAACGGCTGAGCGATATGCTTATTTCTTATTACGCGCCGATAAACGAATTAGCGAAGAACTAGCAGATGCGTTACTAAAACTTCACAGCGGCGTCAAAAGCTGTCCGGTTACGTTTGCGTTGATTGATGCCGATGAGGAGGTATCAGTGTTATATAGCGACTCTGCACGCGATAAAACCCTAATAGCAGTCGTCGAAGAACCACTAGATATTGTTGCGCTTGAGCGGACTGGTCAATTTCATGGCACCTACCACGTACTAGGTGGAGCAATCAGCCCAATTGACGGCGTCGGCCCCGAACAACTTCATATTCCAGAATTATTAGAAAGATTAACTCGCGATAATGTTCAAGAAGTAATAATTGCTACTAATGCCAGTGTTGAAGGCGAGTCAACAGCATTATTCTTGCAACGCCACATTTTGGACGCTGGTATCGACATAAAATTAACCAGATTAGCTCGAGGTATTCCTGTAGGAGTAGACTTAGAATATGCAGGCCAAATCACATTAACACACGCCCTAGAGGGCAGAAGGGCATTCTAATGTACGATAAAGCCAAAGAATTGATTGATTCAGCCAATAAAATTATTATTATTCAAGCCGAGAACCCCGACGGTGATTCACTTGGAAGCGCCCTGGCATTAGAAGAAATATTGGGCGATATCGGCAAAGAAGTTATTTTGTACTGTCCAATTGAAATCCCAAAATACATGCGATACATCAATGGCTGGGACAGAGTCGTTAATCATTTCGACACACGTGCCGATTTAGCTATTATTGTTGATACTGCAGCAGATATATTAATAACCAGGGTCCTAGAGACTCCTGGTGTTCGTCACTTTCTGGAAACACATTCAGTTTTGGTTATTGATCACCACGTATCAGATTCGAATCTTAGTTTCGAACACACAATGCTAACCGAAGAAGCCGTCGCAACCGCAGAGATTGTTTATGAATTAGCCCTGGACGCTGAATGGACAATTAATGCTCAGGCAGCCGAAAACTTATTGGTCGCGATTATGAGCGATAGCCTGGGATTAACAGTTCAAACCGTAACTCCTCGAACATATTTTATCGCCGGCAAACTAACTGAACTGGGTGCAAACAATTCGGTAATTGAAAAACGTCGTCACGAACACATGAAAAAGTCAGCCGAGATTTTGAAGTACAAGGGTGCGCTGCTAGAACGAATTAGCTACTACCTTGATGGCAAACTAGCATTAATACATATTCCTTTTGAAGAAATTCAACAATACAGCGATCAGTATAACCCAAGTGTTTTAGTACTAGACGAGATGCGATTCGTTGAAGGCGTCGAGATTGGCGTTGCCATCAAAACATATCCCGATGGCAAACTAACTGGAAAATTACGCAGTAATTCACCAATATCAGCAACTATTGCTGGTTTCTTTGGCGGCGGCGGACATGAATATGCAGCTGGCTTTCGCGTCTATGAATCTCTTGATACAATTATCCCGGAATTATTAAACGCAACGGACAGTGCACTGAAGGAGTATTATAATGACGCTAAAGTTTCATAACACTCTAACTGGCCATTTGGACGAGTTTATATCGCAAACACCCGGCCAAGTATCACTTTATACCTGCGGTCCGACAGTTTACGACTATCCTCATATTGGTAACTGGGCAGCATATATTTACTGGGATATTCTGGTCCGAACTTTAATTGCAAACGATTATAATGTTACTCGAGTTATGAATTTAACAGATGTAGGGCACCTGGTCAGCGACGCCGATGAAGGTGAAGACAAATTAGAAAAAGGCGCTAGGCGTGAAGGCAAGACGGCATGGGAAGTTGCCAAATTCTATTCGAATGTATTCCTTGAAGGCATGAACCGACTTGGTTTAATTATGCCTCAATATATTACACCGGCAACCGAATATATTCCTCAACAAATCGATATGGTTCGAACGTTAAAAGCCAAAGGCGTAACATACCAAATTGATGATGGTATTTATTTTGATACGTCAAAATTTCCACGATATGCAGATTTTGCCCACTTGGATTTGGACGCCTTGCAAGCTGGTGCTCGCGTCGAATTTAATCCTCAAAAAAGGAACCCTAGCGACTTTGCATTATGGAAGTTTACACCAAATGGCGAAAAGCGCGATATGGAATGGGAATTTGATGGTAGAATGGGCTTCCCTGGCTGGCATATTGAATGTTCGGCAATGGCACTGGCGCACTTGGGAAAAACTCTTGATATTCACACTGGAGGTATTGATCATATTCCAGTCCACCACACTAATGAGATTGCTCAATCTGAAACGGCCAATGGTGTTCGTTTTAGTAATTACTGGATGCACAATAACTTTTTGAAAGTTGATGGTAGTAAGTTTAGTAAATCACTAGGTAATGGCTATACACTGGATAATTTAGAGGCTAAAGGATATTCGTTATTGGATTTTCGTATGTTCTTGTTGCAAGGGCACTACAAAAGTGAAAGTAATTTTACATTCGACAACCTTACATCCGCCAGAAACCGATTGAACAATTGGCGCAATATAGCGACACTTCGACATCAAATTCACGACACTTTGCAAGATGATAATGAAAAGGGCAATGATGACAAATCAATATCATTATATGCAACATCACAGGCTATAATCGAGGCAGTCAATAACGACCTCGGTACACCCGAAGCTCTAAAAATAATTGACGATGCTTTTTCAAAAATAGTAAATGCAAAATTAACCAACATCCACAGACAGGCATTTGTGCAATTAATTGAGACAATCGACGCAGTATTAGGGCTGCAGTTAATGAATACGACACCGGATATATCAGATGACATAAAACGTATTATTCTGGAACGAAACCAAGCTCGTGCTGATAAGGATTGGTCTAAATCTGACAAATTACGCGATCAGCTGTTGACTGAGGGGATTGTAATTCGCGATACCAACTCAGAAGCTATTTGGGAATATAAAAACTAAACAACCAAACAAAAAGTTCCTCCCTAAACATGGAGTAATTTTTTAATAATTATCAATTTCCTATACAACGCACTGAAAATCCGTATGCTTTAGCATTATAGTACAGCGAGGTAAAGATAATGCTAATTTTTTGCGTGGTTTTTGCGTTCGCGAGCGAAGTAATCCTCGGCAATAACCTTGACACAACCAGCGATTGGAATTGATATAATTCCACCAGCGATACCGAACAGGTAAATGCCTGTTGTGACTGCAATAAGGATGATTAAGGCAGACAAATCAATTCGTTTCGATTGAATTGTAGGTGAGATATAATTTGCTTCAACTTGTTGGTATAGGATGAAAAATACTAAGAAGATTATTGCTGCAGTTATATTGTTTAGCGCCAAGATAACGCTGACCATTGCAGCACCAATCATCGCACCAAATAGGGGGATTAATGACAATACAAACACAATCATGGCAGTAGGTATAGACAAATCAGCAGGAACGTTAAATACCATACTTAATATAAATACTGTAATACCAGCAACTGTTCCGGCGATAGCTGAAACCGACAATTGGCCAGTGATATAACCTGTTACAACGACATACATACGGCTCAATAATTTACGGTGATATCCCATACGATCTTGGTCTTCATAGATTGACCACAGTCGTTTCAACCATGTTGGGCCCTCGACCAGCATCAAAAATGCCAAGACAAAGACCAAAATTGCTGATGTGACGGTTGATAAGACAGATCCGATTCCGGTAACCAAAAATGATCCGATACCGGATGCAAATTGCGATGCACCGTCTTTGATAGAGATGATTGCTTTGTCTACTTGAGGCTGTAATTGGTATTGATTAATAAAATCATTCACGCCAGCGTATTGTTTAGTTGCATCATCAACCAAACTTGGAACATTATTAGCAAATTTAACAGTTTGACCGACAATTGGTGGAATTACCAAAAATACGATTGCACCTAACACTACGACAACAGCGATGTAGGCAAGCGCCGTACTGATGACGCGACTGCGGCTAGGTAACATTTTTATAATGCGATTTACAGGCAGACTAAGTGCAATAGCCAAAAAGAAAGCCGATCCGACAATAAGTAATGCAGTCCTGGCGCTATAAATAGCTAGTCCGACTAATCCGAAACCAATAACTACTAACCAAAATCTTACAAATGTTCGAGTATCAATTTCGATACGAGTTTTCATATTTTACCCCTCTAAAGTCCAATAAATTCGTTATTCATATACTCCATATTATACACTAATTAAATTTTACTATGAATTTACATATTATTAAGCACCTTATCAGCACTAATGGGTGTATAATCATAGTATGAGAGTGCTAATTATAGAAGACGAACACAAGATTGCACACGCTTTAAGAAAAGCACTGCAACAAGATAACTATGCTGTCGACGTATCGTACGACGGAGATGATGGCTATGCCATGGCAACAACAGAACCTTATGATGCAGCTATTATCGACTGGATGATACCAGGCGAATATAACGGAATCGCAATTGTAAAAGCAATGCGAAAAATGAAAATTCATACACCCGTATTATTACTGAGCGCTAAGGGAACTATAAATGATAGGACTACCGGCCTTGACGCTGGTGCTGACGACTATCTTGTTAAACCATTTGCTTTGGAAGAATTATTAGCACGCGTTCGCGCACTATTACGCCGCCCAGTCGAAGTTCAACAAACAATATTGACTGCTGGCGATTTGTCATTAAACACTGTCACTTTTGTTGTAAAACGAGGCGACAAAGAGATTTCATTGACTGGCAAAGAATTTGCCTTACTGGAATATCTATTGCGAAACCAAGATCGACCACACACCAAAGACGTTATTATTAGTCACGTTTGGGACTACAACGCTGACGTTTTGCCAAATACAGTTGAAGTTTACATGAAATATCTACGTCAAAAAATCGATGATCCATTTGACACCAAATTGTTGCACACTTCACGAGGCTTTGGTTACAAAATAGAAGTAAAATAATATGCTGCCCAGCATATTCCGTTCAACTACACTCCGACTAACTGGATGGTATCTGTTAATTTTGATGTCGCTTAGCATTATGTTTAGCGTTGTTATTTATCAGGTCGCATCCAGCGAAATTAGCACCAGGTTGGACAGCTTTCAAACTACTCTTCAAGAATCAGATGACAATTTGATACTTCGCCCTATGCAAATGTTTACGACACTACAAGCTCAACAGGTGGCCGAGGCCAGGCAACATATATCTATCGAACTTTTGTATGTAAATTTATTAGTTTTCATCGTAGGCGGATTCGGCAGCTATTTTTTGGCGCGTCGAAGTTTGATGCCTATCGAAAAAACTCACGAAGCACAATCGAGATTTACTAGTGATGCCAGTCATGAACTACGCACCCCATTGGCTATTATGAAGCTAGAACTGGAGTCTATTTTACGCGATAACAAGGCAAGTACAATCGAATTAAAAGAGGTTTTATCCAGTAACCTTGAAGAAGTTAATAAACTAACAAAACTAGCCGAGATGCTATTGAGTCTATCTAGGTCTGACCACTCGAAACTAAAAGCAAGTCCTGTCGATTTGAACAAACTAACGCGTAGTATTGTTAGCGACTTCAAACGCTCGTCAGACCGAATTGTATTAAAATCTAAGAGGCGACTAATTGTTCCTGGCGACGAAACCGCCATTACGGAACTTATTAAAGTATTGATTGATAACGCGTTACAATACAGCCCAAAAAACTCGATTGTATATATTGTATTATCAAAACATGACGACCACGCAAAATTTGAAATTACCAACAGTGGCCCAGGCATAAGTGCTGACAAATTACCTCATATTTTCGATAGATTTTATCGTGCCGATTCATCACGCACCAGCGGCTCGCAAAAAGGCTATGGACTAGGATTATCTCTTGCCCAAAGCATTATTGAACTTCATGGTGGTGAATTAATAGCCAGCAGTACTCCAAACAAAGAAACAACTTTTACATTTTTGTTGGCATTAAACCCAAAACTTAAAGCAAAATCTCAGGACTAGTCCATACACTGTATTTATAAATACATAACATAATAAAAGGGGAACACATGAATGTAATTTCGAGGGGCATTAAAAATGCTTTACGAAGCCCACTACGATCAGGCGCAATAGTATTAATGTTAGCAATCAGTATTGGATTAATACTTAGTATGCTAGTCGCTCGTGGTAGCGTTAGCGCCAAAATTGACGAAGTTAAATCAACAGCTGGAACTAGTATAACAATCAGTCCAGCTGGTGTTATGGGTTTTGCTGGTGGCGGTGACGCATTAACAAGCGCTCAACTGACATCTATTAAAAACACCCCACATATTACTAGCACCAGCGCATCACTTAGCGATCAGCTAAGTACAACCGATACTAATTTAACTGCATCATTGGAATTGGGTAATTTTGGCGCCAGAATGCAACGATTTGAAGGTAGCGGATCAACCGCCAACGGCGAATCTGCGCCAACATCAACTAATTCAACTTCGACACGACCAGCACCAACACCACGAACATCAGTAACCGGTACTACAAATCCAAACTCTGTTTCAACAAACGGAAGTGATTTGAACATTACCAGCGGCGTGACAATTGATGGTACCAGTAGTGCATTAATCGCATTAGTCGGTAGTGATTTGGCAACAAAAAATAGCTTAACTGTTGGCAGTACATTTACTGCTTATACAAAAACTATTACTGTTAAAGGTATATTCAAAACTGATAATAAATTCCAAGATAGCGGTATTATTATGCCCCTTGCGACAGTTCAAACTTTGACTGATCAATCTGGCGCCGTCACTAGCGTCGTCGCAAAAGTTGACAGTAGCGATAACGTCAGTACGACTGTTACATAATTAAAATCAACACTAGGCGACAAAGCCGATATTATCAGTCAGGCCGAACAAGCCGCAGCCAGTGTATCATCATTGGAAAGCATTGCTAGCCTAGCACTTGCAGGCGTTATTGGCGCAACCATTGCTGGCGCAGTAATTGTACTGTTATCTATGATTATGATTGTCCGTGAACGACGTCGTGAAATTGGCGTTATCAAAGCCATCGGCGGCACAAACAGAAAAGTTATGGCTCAGTTTGTTACCGAGGCGCTAACATTAACTATTATTGGTTCAGTCGTCGGCTTAACACTAGGCGTTCTTGTTAGTGGGCCAATGACTAATTCACTGGTCAGCAACAGCCAAAGCAGCAGTCAAACGGCTCGTGCTGAAGGCCCAGGCGCTGGACTTATTCGCGGCGGTTTCAGCCAAATTAATCGCAACATAACATCTGTCACCAGCAGTATAACACCCGAAATCTTTGCTGTTGCAATCGGCATGACATTGTTAATTGCCATTGTCGGCAGTGCCGTACCAGCTTGGTTTATTGCCAGAATTAGTCCAGCAGAAGTATTAAGGACAGAATAGGAGTTTATATATGTTAGTAGTTAAAAATCTGACCAAAACATTTACAACCGCTAGTGGTAGCGTGTCTGCACTTGAAAATGTAAGTTTAACTGTCGAAACGGGCGAGTTTGCCAGTATCATTGGCAAATCAGGCAGCGGCAAATCAACATTTCTCAGTATGTTGGGCGCGTTGGATATTCCAACTAGCGGTAAAATCGAAGTCGATGGTGTTGATATTGCTAAATTATCAGCTAATAAACAAACGGCTTATCGCGCTAAAAAGATTGGTTTTGTTTTTCAACATTACAATCTAATTCCAAATCTATCTGCGCTTGAAAACGTTATGTTGGCGTTAGAATTTGGTGGCATGCCAATGAAAAAGCGTAAAGCGCGTGCAGAGCAGTTATTAACCGATGTTGGTTTGGAACCCGATGAACAACTTCGTAAGCCTGCACGACTTAGCGGTGGGCAACAGCAACGTGTTTCGATAGCCCGAGCCATAGCAAATCATCCAGCCATCGTTTTGGCGGACGAGCCAACAGGTAACCTAGATAGTGAAACTGGCAAAAAGATATTTGATTTGTTACATCGTTTATCACGCAGCGAAAAAACAACCATTCTAGCCGTCACGCACGACATGAACATCGCCGGCAAAACCGATCGAACTTTTAAGTTGAAGGATGGAAAGATAGCTAACTAAGGTTCGCGGTTTTTGAATCGTTTGCCGGCGTTGTTGGCGATGACAAATTGCATAATTGCGATGACTGAAATGACTATCATTAATGGCCAAGTATTTTGCCAAGCAGGCATTGTAAAGTCAAAGAATTCACGCAACAGGCTGACACCGAAACTTGGCGTCATTACCAACAATACAGTCGACACATAAAACAACCGTGCAAGTTTTGCTTTGCGGTTGTTTTTAATATCAAACATTCGCGGCACCAAAAAGACCAGGTATATGCCGAATAAGGTTGCAATTATGACTGTGGTTGTTGATACACCCTGAGGATTTAATGGGTGAACTATTCGCAGAACAGTATATGTTAACGTGACCGCCAGCCCAGACAAAGCCGCAATCGGCGCAACCGCCATCAACGTATCTTGCCAGAAGTAACGCGGAGATATTCGGTGACGAGGCGTTGGTGTAAACAGTGCCCAGATAATCGTCGGTAGCGTCACTAAAAATATATTCATAAATGTAATATGACGCGGCAAGAATGGATAAACAACACTCATAGCCAGAGTCGATAGCAACAATATCACACCATAGATAATTTTATGAAAAAACAACGACGCAATCAGTTCAATGCTCTGCATAATGCGGTTTCCCATCCGCATCCCTAGTGGCAACGAATTAAATGAATTATTCAGCAAAACAATATCAGCTACACGCCTAGTCGCAGCCGCGCCAGCATACATCGCAATGCCTAAATCTGCTTTTTTAAGCGCCAGTGCATCATTAACGCCGTCGCCAACCATACCTGTAAAGTTACCCAACCGTTTAAAAGTATCGACTAATCGTTCTTTTTGTTCAGGCAAAACCCTGGCAAAAATTGTCGTCTCAGCGACCAACGCATCCCAATTATCATCACTAATTTTAGCCAACTGAGCACCGGTTATAACTTTGTGATGATTAACAATTCCAGCCTTGCCAGCTATATATTTAACCGTATCAGGATTATCGCCACTAATAACACGTAGACTTACGCCTCGTTGCTGCAAATAATTGACTGTCTTTTCGACACCTTGGCGAAGCTCGTTGGTCAAAATAATTATTCCCATAGCTCGACCAGAACCAGATTTCAAATCTTTGAGCGAAGTTTTGTCATCGGCAAATTCGGCAACTAATAACACGCGCTTACCGACACTAGCTAACGATTCAATATTTCGTTTTTGATCATCTGTTACAGGCGCTAATACTTCCAGATATTCTGGCGCACCAATCAAAATAGTGTATGTTTTGCCAGCTAATTTCGTACGTACACCGCTCAACTTGCGCGCAGACGAGAAAGCCAGCGTTTGCAGCACTTTATACTGCCCTGACACAGGAAAACCGGCAATAATAGCATTATTAGTGGCGCTGCCACTACTGGTTTCATGAGCTACAATACCAATCAATTTAGCGGCATCCTTGGCAGATTCGTCAAACAATTCAAACTTTTCGAACGATATTTCATCGCTTGTTAGAGTACCAGTCTTGTCGACACATAACACGTTTAGTAATGCCATTGCCTCGATTGCAGCTAATTTTTGAGGCAATACCTTGGCCTGAGCCAGTTTTAATGATCCAAAGGCGAGTAGTAACGAACTAGCCAACAACAAACCTTCAGGAACAACTGTTACGGCTGCCGATGTAATAGTTTTAAATATACTAACGGCACTTTCGCCAGATAGGGAATAGACGAATATAACTAAAACCGACAAACCCAACGCACCGTAGGTCAACCAAGTAATAGCCCTAGCTATAGCGTGTTGTATCGGAGTTAGTTGCGGTACGTATCGTTTTAATGTAACCGACATTGCCCCGACTTTTGTTTCGACACCAACGGCCATAACATGTACCGTTGCGCTACCAGCCACTACTGCACTGGCCGCATAGACGGTTGAGCCTACAGATTTATCAACTGATGCTGATTCACCAGTCAACATACTTTCATCGGTTTCCAAACCGGCACTTGTTAGTACGCGACCGTCAGCCGGCACTTCATCACCCAGATTTAATTGAATCTTGTCTCCAACTTGCAACTGATCGAACATGATATCCGTGATCATTCCATCAGCATTAATACTGTGGGCTAGTGGCGCGCTCATCAGTTCAAGTTTTTTCAAAGCTCGCTGCGCTCGGACTTCTTGGACGATAGCTAGCAACGTGTTCAATATAATAACAACAGATATAAACCAAGCGTCACGCGTTTCGTTCAGAAATAACAATATGGCAGCTAGGATAAGAATCGCAATAACAATAGGCGATAGAAAGTTGCGGCGCAAGATTACCAAAAAATCTTTCATCTATATACATATTATAAGGTCTTGAGGTGCAAAATACTACTGCAAAGCAACAACGATTAAGCTTTATTTCAGTAACATATGTAAAAATGGAATTACAGTAAACAACAAAAAAGGAGGAGGATTCATTATGAACACCACCATCACAGAAAAGACCATATTACTCAGCAAAAAAGGGATAAAAGAATTGAAAAAGGCCATCATCCAATTAGAACATGATCGTCAAAAAACTTTGCAATCTTTGCGTGAACTTGATAAGACCCTAGGTCACGACGAACGTTTAGCACGCATAGAAAAATTGGCTTTACTAGAAAGTATTGAGGCGGAAATTAATGATAAGAGATTAGTATTAAATAGTGCTAAGCTATTACCAGCCAAACGAACCAGGTTGCAAGTTGTAATTGGATCAGTCGTTGATTTAATCGACAAACACGGCCATCTTTTCCGCTACACAATAGTCGACAGTATCGAAGCCAACCCAAGCGATGGACGTATATCAACTGCCAGCCCATTAGGACAAAGCTTGATTGGTCGCACAGTCCGCGACATCGTCGAATGGAGAAGCGGAAAACGATTCAATCAGTTCCAATTAGTAAGAATTGTATAGTTGGTAGATGGTAAATAGAAAATCGCCAAGTCACAACAAAAAAACACTCGCTTCACGGCGAGTGTTTTTTTTGTTAGCGTGCATCCTATGACGCGATACTTAGCAGTGTCCAATTTATGCCTCGATTATCACTACGCAAATGATAATCAGATATACCATCAGACAATGTAATTATCTCGGCAATTCGAGCGCCTCGACGGACCAGACAACGCAAACCAGAGTCAATAAAATTATAAGTCGATCCACGAAACTCCATACGGCGAGGATATGCGACTAGATTCTTACGGAAGCCCATAGCGGTCACAACAACTTGCTCGTTTACTTGAACTTTTTTCATATGCTTATCCTCCATAAAGTTGATACAAAAAATAACCGGTAAATATAAATCAACCAGTGAACGGATTAATTCGCCGAGGCGAATGTAAGTAATTCAGATAGGATAGCAAAACCGTTCAGTTCGCATATCTTTTTACCGAGAGTTACTTTAAATTTTGTATCGTTTACTAGGGGCTCAAAATTTAAGTATAGCAACGTTTATGTGGGGCTTATAAAGCCTGTGGGTGAAAAGGTTTTATCCAGTACTCACATGACTATATCTAGTATACATTGCCGCATGCGATGGGCGTCAATAGGGAAATTGGTAGATAGTAGTTGGTAGGTAGTAGGTGGTAGGTGGTAGATAGTAGGAACTACTTTAATGAAAGGACTTCGCTAAGTGGTTTTGAATTTATGAATATGTTGGCTTTTGTAGCACCAGCGGCTGTTTTTGCAGTCATTTCTAGCATCGATTGAACTCGTGGGTTATCACATACACCACCTAGGCTAAGCTCGCCGGATAGGTTTACGGTAATTGTGTCGCCAGCCTTAAAACTGCTAAGAAATGTTAGATTAGAATTATAAAGCACATTATATAACCCAGATTCACCATAGAATTGATTATGATTTGATAACAATCGGCTGAATGTCGAGCTGACCACATTGTCAGTTTTAACGTCTTCAGTTTTAACCATCACAGCGCTATCGCCGCAGCCGACTTTTTCACCAGATTTTCCACCGTCGTCAATTGCAATGTAATAAAGAGTTAATGGCCCAGTAGTCGTGTTCTCGTCAACCAGAGACGGCGCTGATGCCTTTGGAATGATATTTAACATCTCGGTTACCAGAAAGCCACCAATACCGACGAATGCTAGCATGATGATTGCGATGATCCAGTAGCGTCTCATAAAGCAATGACCTCCTTAGTCCTAATAGTTATATTATACACCTAACGCTTTTTGTGTGGTTTTGCGTCGACACCAATAACTTCACTGATATTTTTATACCCATCTCGCTGCATCAATTTAACGAGTCCATCGTTAATTTCAGCCGCCAATTGCGGACCGATAAATATAACACCAGTTATGATTTCTATTAAACTTGCGCCCATCTTTATCTTGGCATAGGCTTGCTCGGCTGTGAAAATTCCACCAACACCTATTACGGTCAATCTATCACCATATTCCAAAAAAGTCTTTGAGATTAAATCGTTACTTTTTTGCCAAGTTGGTTCACCGCTAAGGTTTCCTTTGACACTATCAGGCAAGTGGTCTTTTAGGTCTAGTGACGCACGATCTTTGTATAGGTTAGATATAGTAACTGCAGTAACCTTATGTTTCACAATTACGTCCAATAACTTTTTAAAAGCTGGCCATTCATGATCAATTGGCATTTTAACAGTAACTGGCTGTTTGGGACCGACTGCATCCACTGCGCTTAGCAACTGCTCTAGTCGCTCAGGGGTCGTAAATGGCTCACCACCGTATGCGTTAGGACAAGAGATATTTAGTTCAATCATCTTGATACGTGGCTCTTGTTGAGCTCTTTTTACAGTCGCAACATAGTCAGCAATACCAGTTTTAATATCAACTACTTTTTGACTATTAGTCTTGGCTACAGATAGCACAATAGGGAATTGGCCAATAGCTTTGGCGCTGTAATTATGAATTCGTTTTAATATAGCTTCTGAACCGTCATTAGCTAAACCAGCATTAATCACGAGTGACTTTGATTTAGGCAAACGATAGAACCAAGGTCGTGGATTACCAGCACATTTAACAGCCGTAACTGATCCAACTGTGCCAAAACCAAATCCCAATCGGGCAATCATCGGTACAATCTCGCCGTTTTTATCAAACCCGGCCGACAATCCAACTGGCGTATGAAAATCTATACCAAAATACTGTTGAGCCAACCGTTCGTCTCGTTTGCGAGTAAATACAGTCTTAACAAATCCCCGAGCAATAGGTACATAGCCCATTTTTGACGTGGCCAAAATCATCATGCTATGCGCTTTATCTGGTGAGGCCATAAATAATAAAGGTTTTGCGATTACGGCATAAGATTTACGATTAATTGTCCAAAGAGTGCGTTTTATCATATATAGATACAATTATAGCAAAATAGCCATAAGCTTGCATGTTACAATTATTATTATGAATATATTTATTGACGCTCGTTGGGTACGAACAGATTATCACGATGGGATTAGCCGTTATACAGCCGGTGTAGTCCAAGGTTTCAAAGACGACAACATTCCAATTACGATCCTAATTTATGACGTCAGGCAACTTAATCTATTACCTGACAATATCCCATATGTCATGGTTAATTATCCCGTATCAATCAAAGAGTTTTTCTTGGCTCGCAAGTTGAATAAACTAGGCGCCGACGTAGTGTTTAGTCCGCTGCAAATCATGGGTTCAAACGGTCGTAAATACAAACTTATCTTGACACTGCAAGACATCATTTATTACCGTCATCCAAAACCGCCAACCGGAATGTCACTACCGATTCGTATTATTTGGCGCCTATTCCACATGGTCAAATGGCCACAACGCTGGATTCTAAATCACGCTGACCACGTTACGACCGTCAGCCACACTTCAAAAAAGTTTATTACTGAAATGAAGTTAACAAAACGCGAAATCGGTGTGATCTATAACGCATCAAGCCTAGATTTACCAACCTCAACCGAAGGCGTAGTCAAAACCAAAAATATTATTTATATGGGTTCATTTATGCCATACAAAAACATTGAGGTTTTGATACGTGGCCTAGAATTCTTGCCAGCCGATTGCGAATTACATCTGTTAAGCCGAATTTCTGATGAGCGCAAAGCCGAATTGGAACAATTAATTAAACCAGGCACAAAAGTTGTATTCCATAACGGTACAACCGATCAAGAATATGTCAGTTTGTTGCAAAGTGCATTATGTCTAGCTACCGGATCCAAAGAAGAAGGTTTTGGTCTACCAATCGTCGAGGCACAAACAATTGGTACACCAGTTGTTATTAATGATATGGAGATTTTCCACGAAGTTGCAGGTGATGGCGCACTGTATTTTGAGGCCGATTCACCTCGCGAATTCGCACTTCAGGTATTGAAACTTTACGAGCCAGATGTATTAGCTGACCTAATCGAAAAAGGTTACAAACAAGCCGAAAACTTCGCTTGGGGCAAATCTGCCCGCGTCCTATACCAAATCTGCGAACAGTTAGTCGCCAAAAAATAACACAACTAGTTTATAGTGATCACAATTCCATCAAACCAAACATCGCCACAAGATGAATAACCAAACGAGCCTTGGCCAATGAATATATTAACAGCTGTCTGATCTATACTAGATAAAGTAGCTGAGAAACGACCGTTAACATTTGGTCCTTGGTTATTAGCTACGGTCTGACTCCCCAACAGACCATTCTGAGTCGTCGTCAAAACAAGGCTAGCATTAGCAACCGTCGAGCTACTTTTTACCCAAGATGAAAGCGTTACACTTTGTCCAACCTGTAAGCCACTAACTTGTGTCCACATACCACCGTCCATATCGGTAGTTATCTGACTAAACTTAAGTGATTTAGTCCCATACCCCGCAAAATCATTGGCTATACCACCATAAACATTCCCATCATTGCCATAATGAGTCCAAAGAGCTGGCCAGCTTAAATTTCCGACAGTATCAGACTCGAAACTCGGATTAGCGATAGCAGGAATACCAGAAATAACGTCACCTATACAACCACCAACAGCAGGCAAACTATCTTGGTTAATATAATAACTTTTGTTGCTTTTCGTTTCGGTAATGCAAAATGTCTGAGGATTAACACTGTTATTGACAGAATATTGGCAAGTAGTCGTTCCTGAGCAGACCGATAGACCCTTGCCTCCATTGGCGTCTTCTTTGGTTGCCGGATAATTGCTATTTATTACCTGATCGAGCTTCAATTATCTTGACGAGCCGTCCAAATCAGAGGTTAAGGACGCGATTATTGCTTTCTGTGTTATTCCAGTGTAAGAAACGATGGTTATGGCCGCCAAAATACCGATTACAACTATCACAACCAGTAGCTCTACTATAGTAAAACCCGAACTAGTGCGCGCATAACTCATTTTCATATACTTAATAATAGCATTAGCGTTATACGACGGTCAAATAATATTGTAATTCCATAGTATCTATGCTATAATACAATTCATGCAAACTGTCAACACATACTCTGAATCGCGAGCGCTTGTAAAACAAGCGAGTGTTGCTGTCAACTTTTCATTCTTTGGTTTTTTTGCTGCCTAGCAGCATTATTTTACACACACCATCTATACAACCGAAGCAATTAAACCCTACGAAAGGGGAAGTTAAACTATGAAAATGTATATTAAACCTATCGATAAAACTGAACTCGATAGCTATCTGGCAATACCAGATTTAACACAATCCGATGAACCGCATGCTATCAAAATCATCTATGAAAAAATCGAAAAATACATGCGCTCGACACACCCAAATAGCGACGTCCGAGTTTATCGCAAAAATCCAATCGTCGATGTAACCGACAATTATGACAATCTGTTAATATCACCAGACAACATTACCAGATCATCGACCTATACGCATTACGTTGATAATACTCACATTCTACGCACGCACACCAGCGCTCATTTGCCTAAAATATTGCGCGACCTAGCAAGTCACGATGATTGGTCAGACGTAGTGATTTTACTACCAGGATTAGCGTATCGTCGCGACGTATCAGATAAAAAACACGTCAGCGAAGTTCACATGTTAGAAATGTGGCGAATTGTCAAAAATTTGGACTGTAAAGTCATCGTAAAAGATGATTTATTATCTGTCGTGACTGGTGTTGCCGAAACAGCCGCCCCAGGCTGGAAACTACGGATCGAGAATTCACCTCATTCATATACCAACCAAGGTATCGAAGTAAACGCTGTATCAGGCGACCGCGATATCGAGATTTTGGAATGCGGATTAATCAAAGAACAAATTCTAATTAACGCCGAGCTTGATCCGACGATATATTCGGGTTGGGCACTTGGCATGGGACTAGATAGGTTAGTGATGACTTTAAAAAACATTCCTGACATACGCTATCTACGATCAACCAACCCAAAAATTGCCATTCAAATGATGCACACCGAGCCATACGTTGAAGTATCCTACCAACCTGCCATCAAACGCGACATGTCATATAGCGTTCCGATAGAATACGTTAAAGAAGACGTCAGTGCCGAAATTCGAAAAGCCTTAGGTGAAAATGTCGATGCACTAGAAGACGTTCAAATCCTAAGTGAAGTTAATTACAATGAGTTACCTGAAAAAATTAGGAAACGATTAGGTATTAATTCAAACCAAAAAAATCTATTGGTTCGCATAACTTTACGCCATTTAGAGCGAACAATAACGAATGACGAAGCTAACAAAATCTACGAACATGTATATAATATAATCAACTATGGTACTGGAGGATATACAGCATGAGCAATAAAAAACTTACGAAGAATTCAAAATTAGCAGCGACGAATTGTTGGTCAAAGTTAAACAATTAAAAGAATAATGTAGTTATTTTTTTGCTAAAATAACTGGCAAATTATGACGAAGAGTTAATATTTGTCGTACATTATCGTCAATTATTTTTTGATTTACTTTGCCATTTTTAACAGCGTTTACGATACCTTCAATCAATATACTTGGATCAAAGATCGAATCGCCGCCATGATCAAGTACGAATAATAGCATCGTATTGCCAGCATTTATGGCTTTTATTGAATTCGAGATAGGGTCGGCGTAATCTGGGTCGCCTGATTGTTGCAACATAATCATATCGTCAGTAATAGTCACACCCTTAAAACCGTCTTGTTGTCTTAAAATCTCATGCCACTTGGTCGACAGGCTGGCAGGTAGCGAATCAACACTGGAATATATTAGGTGGCCAAACATAACCACATCGGCATTAGCTTTAACTCCAGATACAAACGATGGTTCGTCACGTTGTTGCCAACTTTCATAACTAACATTCGTCACCGGAATTGAATTATGCGAATCAGCATTGGTTTCGCCATGCCCTGGATAATGTTTTAACGTCGAAAGAGTTAGACCGATTGAACCGTCAACTGCCGCCGCAACCCGATGACCGGCCTCTAACGGGTCGCCTCCGAATACACGGGTAAATATAAACGAAGCTGGATCGTTAGTAACATCAGCCACAATTCCAAAATTCAAATTCATGCCAACTTGCTGTAGCATCTCGCAACGTTTGCGAAATGCCGATTCAGTCGCAAACGGAGGTTGTGATTTAAAGTCAGCTGCAGCCGGAAGAATATCTTGTGACAATCGACTAACTACTCCACCTTCTTCGTCAATCGCAAACAGATATGGCAAAGCCGGGCTTGACTGTAATTTTTTAGTAATTAACGCCAGATCATCCAGCGTAGACGGTATATTGTCACCCATAAATATCAAACCACTAGGTTGATATGTTTGCAGATATTTTTGGATATCCGCGACATTAGTCCCGCTAGTATGCAAAATCAACAAATTGGAAACTTTTTGTCGCAACGTCATGCGCGCCAATTGTCTATCTGCAAATGATATTTGCTTAAAAACCGGAGAATTGGATAATGTTAGATTGCTAATATCCGACTGAACCTTTATTGCCAACAGGCAGCCCATAGCGCTAATTAATGTAGTTATTGTTATGAAACTAAAAAACACAATCAGTCGCTTCATGTGATTATTATAACTTAAACTTTAACAATTATATTTGTCTATTAAGCAGTTTTTAAAGCCAATAGATTATTCTTGTAATATAAAGAGGGGATAAACTGTAAATGCCAAATACTGAAAAAAATAATACTGAAAAAATATCAGATGTTAAAACCGCCAGCGAGGGGCATCTTGTAAATGATAACGGTAAGGCAATAGATGTCCAGACTATGCATAAATCAAACATGCCATTAATGATAGTGTTGTTAGCCATTGCGGGACTGCTGTTTGTCACTGCTATTGCAACCGTGACCGGAAATGTGTTCATAAGGAACCATTCGGGATTTATGTTTGGACGTAGCGATGATAGTCCAAATACTCTATTTAGCCAACGCAGCAACGACTATCGCGATATGCGAAGCGACGGCAGTATGATGGGGTTGCGCAATTTAAACACAAATTCAACAACCAACCTAGACGCCATATCAGGAGTTGTAACATTCGTGAAGGCCAATAATTTCGTAATTGCTGGTAGTGGCAAACAATACACGGTCAACACGACTGGTAGCACAACTTACAATACGACAGACAAAAAGGTCTCAGTCAATGATAGCGTTGTAGTGTTCGGAACTATATCCGACAAAACGATTTCAGCCTTTAGTATCAGAATCATCAATTATTGATTCTAGCACCTGTGACATAAATAATAATCTGCAGAAATGCCGATTTTATTTATACATTTGTATTCCTAAAACGTAATATGTAGGTTAACACCCAGTAGTAAAAGGGGCCATAAAACAACCGACAAAATACCTGATGCAATCTGTTGAATCGTAGTTAGGTGAGCTAAATATCCCTGACCATTTGCTATAACAACGCCTACTACTATATACACGATACTAATTATTGGAGAACGTCCCATTTTGTACCTTCCTGATTAGGTTTCTTTCATACTAATTATGCTCTGATATATAATAATAAGCAACAATTAGGATGTAGCCCAAATAAACAAATTAAAGATAATCAGAAAATGCCGATATTTTTAGCATTAATGCTGCTGTCTATCTTTGTTGGATTCGCCAACCTAGGTATTGAAACAGGATTTTGGATAGTACTATTTTTATGGATTATTGTATATTTGGTGTTCTTTGTTCGGCCGACCATCGAGATCGCGACAGTTTTTTGGACTATAATCATCCTGACATTTACTTTTTCGATGTTAATTTCATTCAAAGTAATTTTGAACGACGATGACGATGGTATAGCATC
>Ga0100388_10000348_pt1 | contig 43890 bp, 42 predicted proteins | sample CryGeymeta201512_FD_81536 | JGI IMG/M metagenome (GOLD analysis project Ga0100388, IMG submission 81536) | Groundwater microbial communities from Crystal Geyser aquifers in Utah, USA - Crystal Geyser metaG 2015-12 | ecosystem: Environmental > Aquatic > Deep subsurface > Groundwater | place... | reverse complement strand
GCCATCACACGAGATGGTACACGTGTGCTCTTAGTGTCACCACGCAAAAGGGCTTGGGAAACGACACAGATTATGGTTAGAGAGCTGGGGATCTCACTGGGAGTTGAACTTCTCCTTGCGGATACAAGCAGAGATGTAGACGCTATCAGAAAAATGCTGACCCAGTACTATATTTTTGATCACGTCATCTGTGTAACACACAGACCCACAGCAGAACTGATCTGGCAAACATATGTTGGGAGACCCGAGTACGAACATCTCCAACTTGATCCATGTAAGGCGATTATGGTTAAAACCTTGATACCCAAATACGAAAAAAGACTGTAAATCTACCCCGTCCATCTCTGGACACATGTGCGTCCCGCTTTATTGTGGGGCGCTCTCTTTTTAATGTTTTGTAGTAGTATCTATGGTGTACACCATAGATACTACTACCTTTAAAAATTGAATCAATTACAAATATCAGATAAAATAATGTTGTATGAAAAATAATTTAGATGCAGGTACTATAAGCACCAAGATTACTAAAATTATTGCTTCGCAAGCTGACCATCTTAATAGAAGTTGGTCTTTTAGAAAACTTACGCACCAACAAAGTATTAGCAAAACCGAGAGAGATAGAATCTTTAATGAACTAATTACTAACCCCATAGCACTGATAATATTAATTGCCGGAAGTTTTAAAAAGACATTTATCAAAGATCAAACAAAATATCAGTTTTTCGCCCAACTTCAATTATATCTTATGAACGAATATTCTAATTGGCTTAAAGAATTAGGCGTATCCGAAAAATTTACTGAACTATGGAAGCAAGTTATCAACCAACGACTTGAAGAATACAGAAAAGATGCGAGTGATTACAAGAAAGAGTTAGGTAATGATATTCCGGGAGCTCAATGGTTGGCGATCGTTCCAACTGGATGCCTCCACCACATCAGAAGAGGCAAAACTGATATTGAAGATCCCCTTTTCAAAGTGATCATCAACCATCATAAAAATATATTTAAATCTTTTTATAATCTAGTACATTGATACTGGGTAACCGTACGTCGACCCTCGAGGTCAGATATTGCCGTTAAGATAAATAAGAGATACGATAGTTTCAAATAGTTTTAAAGGAGGGGTTATGAACAAATTTACTAAATTTATTAGTGCGGTAGGGATTTGTTTTGTAGCAGCAGGGGTTGGGTCGATCGCGACTTTTAGTCAAATACCCACGTGGTATACAACGATTGTAAAACCGACGTGGAATCCGCCCAACTGGTTGTTTGGACCAGTATGGACTTTACTTTATCTGCTGATGGCGATCTCGCTTTTCTTACTGTGGACCAATAAAAATAAATTTAAAACAAGCGCAGTCAACATATTCTACATTCAATTGGTTCTTAACGTTGCGTGGTCGTGGATATTTTTTGGATGGCACCGGCTCGACATCGCGCTAATTGAAATTGTAGTATTATGGGTCGCAATCATTAAAACGATTATATATTCTTACAAAGTAAATAAAACCGCTGGTTTGGTTTTGATACCATATGTGATATGGGTCAGTTTCGCAGGTTTTTTAAACTATACCATTTGGATGCTCAATAAATAGGAGATGCATGAACACATATGTCGGCAATATTGAATAAGAAACAGTCGAAAACAGTAATTTCCGCACAGTTCTGTTTACTGCCAAAAATTGTCAGCTCGTGGTAATGAGCTTAAAGCCGGGTGAAGATATTGGTGAAGAAGTCCACGATGTTGACCAGTTTTTGCGTATTGACCAAGGCACAGGTAAAACGATACTCGAAGGCGTGGAAACCGCCATCACCGATGGTTTTGCGATAATTGTTCCAGCCGGAGTCAAACACAACATCATAAACACTGGCGATACGGAAATGAAACTGTATACCGTCTACTCGCCGCCTAATCATAAAGATGGCACTGTTCACCCGACTAAACCAACCAGCGAAGACGAAGAAGAACATTTTGACGGGGAGACATCGTTGTGATAAAAGTATTAAGGGGTTAGTATTAGGTATTAAGCAAAATAGTTCAAGAGATATATAAGAATATTTTGAAATAAGAGTGTGGTATAATTAATTACAGTAATAATGTATATGTCCCACTTCGCTCTTAATGTAAAAGGGATTACATCCTTTACTTACAGTGCGAGCTACGCGGGATCTGCCAGGTCGCCTTTGGCGAACTTGGTTGAAAGGAGAAACATATGTCTATAGTCGAAGAATCGGAGTTTAAGGGTAACGCAATGATCGTTATTAAGCAGAGCGAAGAAGACCAGTATCCATTTCAGTTTGGCGTAAAGAAAGCAAAACTTGTTCTAGAAAACATCGAAGCGATAAAAAAGTTTGTCGAGAAAAATGACAAACAAAGCGCAGAGCCTGCATCAAATAACTAATTGTCGAGTTCTACCTGAATATAGCGTATATTTTTAATTGCACTCATAAGGTTTACTTTAAGGGTGTCAATAATTACACCTATTTCGTGCGCCGTCAAAGAATCGTTGACAGTAATATCGATATTAAGCATAAACTTTTCTGACCCTTGATGCATTGTCCGAATATCTGATACCCCCCTTACACCGCGTGTTGCTAGTGCGACTTGTTTAATGGTTTTAATTGTTTGTGAACTGACACTTTTGCCTGCGATAAAACTACGTAGCTCTATCATAAGCACGACTGACATGCAAGCGATATTAATACCGATAATCAACGCTCCATACCCATCATACCGATAATCACCTGTAAGCATTAATATGATGAATGCTATAATCCCAAAAAATGCAGAAAGAGTGCCTATCAGATCTAGAACCGATGCGGTTTTAACCTCTATCAGCGCTGAGCGCTTAAAACTCTGCCATATATTTTTCGAATTCATATTCTTACACAGACGTTTTATACTCAAAAGACATGCATATGAGTTTGTAGCAAACGCTACAGCAAAACCAGCAAACATGAATGGAGTATTTATAATTGGTTCGGGCTTAATTATTCGATTATAACCAAATACAATTGATAGGGTTGCCGTTACAAAAAACATAGCCAAAACTGATAGTAATGTCCAAAAATAGATCTCTTTACCATACCCAAACTGGAACTCACCATCTGCACGTTTTTTCGATCGTGAATAACCAATGAGTAAAAATCCCGATGTCAGAAGATCAGCAAATCCCTGCAACGCTTCGGATAGCATCACAACTGAATGCGTTAAAATAGCAACACCAATATTCATTACTACATCCAAAAGATCGACAAAAAATGACGTCCATAATATTCTATGTGTCGTTATTTGTTTTTTCATATGATACTATAATACAATGAAACGACGAATTGAACAAAAGAGAATATATGCCGAAATCGGGATCGGCAATGGAACCCTATTATCAACAGAATACGAAAATAATGGAAAAGAACAAAGAGTTCCCCGTTTTATTAAACCAAAACATATAACGGGCTATTATGTGCGATTTTGGATGTTTAAAACTGTAATTTTTATCTCGACTAATAATGGTTTTAAAATAGATAAAAAGAATAAGATTCGGTTTAAATTTATATTCGGAATAAGTGGTACAGATTAATGCAACTCTTGCTTTTTATACATATCTATGCTATAGTATTAGCGTTGTCTTAAATCTAATAGTCTTCTGGACTATCGTATCTCGCGCAAGCGAATACCTGAATGAAGGTTCTCGAGTAGTCGATTCTAGCATCTTCGTTCCACCCCATTTTGGGGAACAAGATTAAAGATCGACAATACTCACATCAGAAGTAATAATCGCCGACTTCGTGTTGGCAGTAAGGTTTATTGTGTCATACACGCTCAGAAAAAATAACTCGCCGCAACGGTCATTAAATTCTCGACCCCGATTCCAAGGTCGTCGTAACTATGTGAACCCCGGCTTGCGTATCGATATTAATCGGTTTGTTAACCGTGCACAAAGCGTTACGAGCGAAGACTTGTATTCACCGATTCATCAATTTTCCGACTTTGCGATCGATCCAATTCTTAAACGAAATATCGAATATAAAAAATATATATCTCCTACTCCTATCCAAGATCAGGTGATACCACACGTTTTAGACGGAAAAGATGTTATCGGCATCGCAAATACGGGAACGGGTAAAACTGCAGCATTTCTTATCCCCCTCATGAATACTCTAGTCCGTAATAAATCCGATAAGGTATTGATAATGGTCCCGACTCGAGAGCTCGCGCAACAGATTCAATCTGAACTATTTTCTTTTAACAATAACCTATATATCAAAAGCGCCGTATGTATCGGTGGGGCAAATATCAGGGCGCAGATGCGTGATTTACGCAACAACCCAAGTTTTGTTATTGGTACGCCTGGCAGATTAAAAGATCTTATCGAACGAAAAGTGCTCTATCTTGGCAATTTTAAAACGGTCGTCCTTGATGAAGCAGATCGTATGCTCGATATGGGATTTATCCATGATATGAAAGAGATTTTATCGTTAATGCCCACACCACGACAGACGCTTTTATTCTCTGCGACACTATCCCCCAAAATAGAACAACTCACAAAACAATTCCAGACCAACCCTGTTAAAGTTTCTGTTAAAACACGAGAAACACTCGAACATGTTGCCCAAGATATTGTCCACGTAGCTCACCAAGGACAAAAAATTGATGTTTTGCATAATTTACTGACCCAGCCAGATTTTGAAAAAGTTCTTATCTTTGGAGAAACAAAACACGGTGTCCAAGAACTATCAAATGCACTGAATGTTCGTGGACATAAATCGACCGCAATTCATGGTAATAAAAATCAGAATGCGCGCCAGAAAGCGCTCCAACAGTTTAAACGCAACGAAATACGAATTTTGGTTGCGACCGATGTCGCCGCACGTGGACTTGATATTCCCCATGTCAGCCATGTCATCAACTTTGATATTCCTGCGAGCTATGACGATTATGTGCATCGCATTGGGCGCACCGGACGCGCGGGTAACCCTGGTAAAGCGCTCACTTTTGTTCGCTAAATTGGAGATATTATGGAAATTCGCAATATCGCTATAATCGCTCACGTTGACCATGGTAAAACAACGCTTACCGATGCTATCATGCGTCAAACAGGAATGGTGACTGATGCAACGGCGAGCATGGATTCAAACGCTCTCGAACAAGAACGCGGTATAACCATTTACTCAAAAAATACATCTGTTATGTACAGAGATACTAAGATAAATATCGTCGATACGCCGGGTCACTCCGATTTTGGTAGCGAGGTTGAACGTGTACTGCGTTCTATCGATAGTGTTTTACTTGTTGTCGACGCGCAAGAAGGTCCGATGCCACAAACACGGTTTGTTCTTAAAAAATCACTGGAATTAGGACTGTGCCCTATTGTCGTCATCAATAAAATTGATAAACCTGCCGCAAACCCCGATCTCACCTATGAACGAGTGTTTGAACTTTTTTATGATCTGGGTGCCAGAGACGAGCAGCTGGATTTTACCATCGTCTATGCAATCGGAAAATTAGGCATTGCTAAACTTCACTGCGATGATGCATCTGACAGTCTTGAACCACTCCTTGATACAATTTTACTTAAAGTACACCCAGCACCCGCTGATACTGATGCACCACTTCTCTTCCAGCCGTTTAATCTTGGCTATGATAACTACCTTGGACGACTGGCGATTGGGCGTATTTATCAAGGGACACTTCGTACGGGGAGCAACGTGACGCTTAAACAAGATGGAAAAGATACGACAGGTTCTATTACAAAACTCTTTTCATTTAGCGGAATAAAGCGAGAAGAGATCTCCCATGCGTACGCAGGTGATATTGTTATGGTCGCCGGATTTCCTACAATCAATATTGGAGATACTCTGTGCGATAGTTCCGACCAAGAGGCGCTCCCTGCAATTCATGTTGATGAACCGACTCTGTCACTTCATTTTCTCGTTAACAGCTCCCCATTTGGCGGAAAAGAAGGAAAGTTTGTGACAAGTACACAACTACGCGATCGTCTTAAAAAAGAGCTCGAAGTAAACGTTGGACTTAAAGTTGATTTTGATACCGATACGTTTACCGTATACGGACGTGGTGAACTCCATATCGCTATATTGCTTGAAAATTTGCGCAGAGAAGGATATGAGCTCCAAGTGTCTCAAACACATGTTCTCTTTAAAGAGATTGACGGGACCCGCAGTGAACCGTATGAAGAAGTAACTATCGATGCCCCCCAGGCGATGTCTGGTTCGATAATTGAGAAATTAGCAAAAAGAAAAGGGTTGATGAAGGATATGGTGAACGAAGGATCGCAAACGCGTATGCTCTTTGAGATACCTACACGTGGATTACTCGGATATCGCAGTGAATTTGTCATCGATACCAGAGGAGAAGGTATTTTGTGTGCACGATTTATCGGGTATAAAACGTATGCGGGCGATATTAGCAGAGGTGAATCCGGATCGATGATATCGATGTGCGCAGGAAAAGCGCTTGGCTATTCTTTGGCAAACTTAGAAACCAGAGGCACACTGTACATTAATCCTGGCACAGAACTCTATGAAGGTATGGTGATCGGAAGTGTTACCAAAGGTAATGATATGGTTGTTAATGCGATAAAAGGCAAACAGCTTACGAACATGCGTTCATCAGGTAATGATGATGCGATAATATTGACACCTCCGCTTGCACTCACTATAGAGCGTGGGTTAGAACTGGTGCGCGATGATGAATATTTGGAAATTACACCAAAAAATATACGTTTACGTAAACAAGTGCTCAAAGAGGTCGAACGAAAGAAAACAAGAAATAACGTTGGCTAACTTTTAACTCTGACTTTCCATATTTTTGAAAGGCGAGAACCAAAAGCAAGCCCATTGATACCGATAATAATAAACAATGCAGCGATGAGATATGCAAGAATTGCGGGATTTGCAAGAATAACTATTCCAAAAATAAGCGAGAGAAGCGAGAGTGTTTGAATACCATTCATATAATCCTTTCATTTGAAAATTGACCTTAAGAAGCCGATAAGCCAGGTTCTGTTTTACCCTATGATCTATCTTCTCCGACGATTGCAGAGCAATGACGGAGCTCCGATTGTTACGACGGAGCGCGTTGGGATCCGTGGTCATCTACCGAGTAGTCGGCGTTGATGATGGTCGGACCCACCCAACTTGCACCACGCAGGGTTTACCTATCGTGCATATTACTATGCACGACCGTGAGCTCTTACCTCGCGATTTCACCCTTACCCCGCCACGCATAGCGCGGCAAGTTTATAAAGTTTGTAAAGTATAAAGTCTGTAAAGTATTTTATTGAATTACTTTATTGACTTTACGGACTTTTAGCTTTATTAACTCACTGCGCTACACGCGGTGAAGCGGTATATTTCTGTTGCACTTTCCCTAGACTTACGTCCGGTTGTTTTACAACAACTGCGCTCTACTGCGATGCCTGGACTTTCCTCCCTGTCGTTTGACAGGGCCATAGAGTCGATTTCTTAAGGTCAAGGATATGTTACCATACCTTTTTGATAATTTCAATGGTTGACTGATTCCAATTGATACTTTATGGTGTATCAGTAACATACTCCAACTAGAGGTGGTGCGCCTTGAAAATAAAGTCATTTTTCGTATGTGTCGCAGTGCGAATCATTGATATCGCCGGATGGACTGATACTTGGTTTGCTAAGTTAGGAGAACTGTTTAACATTGCTGTACTGTCGCGTAAATGGGGCGCCGTAAATAAACCTTACCGCGGCGTAGAGATCATCGCACGAAGGGTACAAAAGTGTCCGGACAAGATTGTTGTTAAGGCAGCAGATATCGATTACGATACTCTGCTGACCCATTGCGATATTCGCAAAGAAGACTATGACACGACCAACTTACTCCAAGCGGTTATGTCATTGTTTAATCTGAAAAATCTCAAAGGTTGCTGGGAACTTACACTTTCATCGCCTTTCCAACCCGGGGCATCAGTAGGTACAAGCGCTGCAGTCGCAGTTGCGATGATAGAGATTCTGTGTCAATTGCCCGGCATTGAAAAGAAATATTCAAACGCTGAAGTTACTTGGCTCGCCTTCATAGCAGAAACAAAGGTCATGGGTGGACAATCAGGTACGCAAGATCAGTTTGCTGCCGCGTATTCATGTGGAGCCAACTTCTACAAAGTTAGGGATAAGCAAAAGACAACAGTCTTTCCAATCAAAGTCGCCCGTTGGATTTGGACTATGCTCGAACGACGATTGATGACTGTGTTTGTTGGCCAACACAATAGCTCGGAAACGCATGAAATGGTGATTAAGGAGCTTGAGAACGACACAGAAAACGCACGTCTCAAAGGGTTTATTGGGTTGGCAAAGCGAGCAAGAAAAGCTCTCCGTAAAGGAGATCTCGTTGAACTTGGGTCAGTAATGATTGAGAATACAAACGTTCAAAAAACGCTCCACCCTGACCTTGTTGGACAACACCACCAATCGGTAATTGACCTTGCCCTACAACATGGATGTATAGGCTATAAGGTCAATGGTGCTGGTGGTAAAGGTGGATCGGTGACACTACTATTTCGATCACGACGAGCTGCATGTACGTTTTACGAACATGCGCTAGAAAGTCTCCCTGCTGATTTCATCTACTTTGAGCACAAGATTGCGGCATAAGCCGCAGTTTCTACAGATGCCCACTGCTCATAGAGCGGCGGGCATCTTTCTTTTTAGAGTACTTCTGATAAATATCGACCCGTATGACTTTCTTTTACTTTAGCGATTGTTTCTGGTGTCCCCTGTGCTACTATATATCCTCCACCTTTGCCACCTTCTGGTCCAAGATCTATTACCCAGTCTGCATTTTTAATAATATCAAGATTATGTTCGACAACAAGAACTGAATTTCCTTTATCAACCAATTTATGTAAAACCGTGAGTAAACGTGCCGTATCATCAAAATGCAAACCGGTTGTTGGTTCATCAAGAATATAGAGCGTTTTGCCTGTTGATGGTCGCGCAAGTTCGTTGGCGAGTTTAACGCGTTGTGCTTCCCCACCCGAGAGCATTGTTGCCGGTTGACCTAATCTAAGATATCCCAGCCCAACTTGTGACAACACCGCAAGTTTATTGACGATATCGGGATAATCTGTGAAAAACTCTATAGCATGATCAACGGTCATCGAAAGAACATCGGATATTGTTGCACCTTTAAACGTGACTGCGAGCGTTTCTTGGTTGTATCGTTTCCCCGCACATTCTTCGCATGTGATAAAGACGTTAGGCATAAAGTGCATCTCGAATTTTAACAAACCTTCGCCGCGACACACTTCGCACCGACCACCACGCAAATTAAACGAAAACTGGTCGGGACCAAACTTTTTCTTGATCGCACGGGGCAGCTCACTGTATAATTGACGTAGATGAGTAAACACACCGGTGTATGTCGCAGGGTTTGAACGGACGTTTCTCCCTATCGGAGATTGGTCGACAACGATCACTTTATCTATATGTTCAACACCATCGATTCTCGTATGCGCCCCGGGTGTTGTCTTTGCTCTAAAAAAATGATGTGACAGATGCGCAGCTAAAATATCACTTATAAGAGTTGATTTTCCCGACCCAGATACACCTGTTATCGCCACAAACATCTGCAGGGGTATACACGCGGTTATATTTTTAAGATTAAACTGTGTTGCGTCAACGATAGTTAGCGCAGTACCGTTTCCTTTTCTGTGCTTCGTAGCTGTTTCGATCTTTTTATCACCCCGCAGATACGCACCCGTGATCGATCGTGGTGCATTTTTAATATCCTCACTAGTTCCCTCGCCAACAATCTCTCCACCATGCTCACCTGCCCCCGGTCCAACATCAATGATCCAATCTGCCGCTTTCATTGTTTCTAGATCGTGTTCGACAACAATAACGGTATTCCCGTGTTTTTGTAATTCTTTAATACTCCCCAGTAACCGAGTATGATCACGTGGATGCAAGCCGATAGATGGTTCATTGAGAATATAGATGACATTGACGAGCCCGGACCCAAGCTGACCTGCAAGACGTATGCGTTGCGCTTCTCCGCCTGCGAGAGTTTGTGCACTTCTATCGAGGGTGAGATACGGAAGTCCTACATCTATAAGAAACTGTAACCGTTTGAGAATTTCGTTGAATAATTGATCTGATACCTGTTTATCGATTGAAGTCAGTGGCGAATTCTTGTGCGATAAGGATTCGATTCTTTCTTTCATATCTATAATTGATAACGATGCAAGCTCGATACAGTTATATCCGGCTACATACACGCTTAATGATTCTCTTCGTAACCGTTTACCTTGACAATCAGGGCACAACCGTTTAACCATATAGTGCTCTATCTCACGACGCAGATATTCAGAATCAGTTTCATCATATCTGCGCATCAGATAGTCAACGACACCTTCGTATTCTTGTCCATCGCCAAATAATATCAGGTCTCGCGCACGCGCTGAAAGGTGTGATACGGGTACATCGAGTTTAAATGAATATTTCTGTGCCATAGCTTCTAACGTTTTTTTAACCCATGCACCCGTTGAGTTCATGCGTTGCAACGGTCGTATTGCGCCCTCTTCTATCGTCAGTGACGTATTGGGCATGATAAGGCTACTATCTACCTCTAAACGCTCCCCCAGTCCGTGGCAGAGTCGACACGCACCAACAGGACTATTAAATGAAAAGAGACTGATTGTTATTTTAGGAAACGTCGATTGGCATGATCGACATACCCAATCATGGTTAAACGCGGTTTCAGCACTTTGCGCTTGTCTGTCGATAACCTTCTCCATCGGCTTGGTGCAGAGCATGCAATGGGGTACCCCGATTGATGTAAAAAGCAGTCGCATATAATCGTAAATCTCACTCATGGTGCCGACTGTAGAACGAGGAGATACTGCCGCAGTTTTTTGATCGATTGAAAGCGCTGGGGAGAGATTTTGAATCTCATCAATATCTGGTTTTTCGAGCACTCCGAGAAATTGACGGGCAAATGTCGACATACTTTCGACATAACGTCGTTGCCCTTCAGCAAAAAGTGTATCAAAAGCAAGACTCGATTTACCCGAGCCAGAGATACCGGTGATAACAACTAATTTATTTTTAGGAATTGATACGCTTACATTTTTAAGATTATGTACGCGCGCTCCCTTGACGTGAATAATGTTATTTGACATTCGTTATATAGTTTTAAATCTTTAGAATTATAACCTATATTTGTATAAACATCAAGTCCTCCGCACTATTTTCGCTTCGATTACTCCATATAGAACGAGCTTTTTCAAAGTCATTATCGTATATAAATGAATAAAGGGGTGCATATTCTTGCATTATCAATATCTTTATTGATATAATCCATTCGCCCGAGTTCTGGGAATAATTTGACAGGAGGCACTTTGACATGACGACAAGTAATCTGTTTTTGCCAGGAAACCTACGCTATCAACCCAAAGAAATGGTGAAGTATTTCGGCTACGACAACCTTTACCGAACAGTGGGTGAAGTTGAGATTGCCAGCCTTCAAGTGCTGGGGGAAATCGGCGTTATCCCACCTGAAAAAATCGCCCTACTGAATCCAGAAGTAGTGGAAGCAATTTTGAGTATTCCTACTACAGTGATTGACAAAACAGAGCGGGAAGTTACCAAACACGATATCCAGGCATGGCGAGTGGAAGCGCGCAAATGCGTTGATCCACGTTTGGGTCGCTGGTTGCATGTCATTTTGACCAGTTATGACCCATTAGATACCGGACGAGCTTTGCAATTTGTCCGTGCCTACAAAGAGTCGCTCATACCTTCTCTTCGCGAGTTAATTTTGGTGCTGGCAGATGTTGTCCGCAATAACAGCGATGTTTTGCAAATTGGGCGCACGCACGGGCAATCTGCTCTGCCAATTACCGCCGGCTTTTGGTTAGCAACTATTTTGAGTCGGATTCTGTTTAGCACTCAGGAAGCCGATCGCCACTGCCAACAAATGGTCGGCAAAATTTCCGGAGCAGTTGGGGCTTACAATGCACAAGTTGGTTTGGGGATAAGTGAGCGATGTGGAGACACGCCTTTTGAAAATCGTGTCTTGGCAAAGCTAGGTCTTAAGCCGGCTCGCATCAGCACCCAAATTCTACCACCAGAATATCTGACCAATTTCCTACATGCCATCCACCTTCTCTCGGCATGCTTTGGTCAGTTTGGTAGAGATTGTCGAAATCTTACGCGAAGTGAAATCGCAGAGATTAGCGAACCTTTCAGTGTAACCCAAGCTGGATCATCGACCATGGCAGCTAAACGAAACCCGATTAGCTTTGAAGGGTTGGAGGGCGACTGGTTGAGAGTCAAATGCGCATATCATCTTGTTCAGGAGGGTTTGATATCCGATCATCAGCGTGACTTGGTCGGCAGCCGAGGCGCTCGCGACTTTCCAATCATTCTGATCATTGTCCAGGGTCAATTGGATGTTCTGCTACGAAAGGATAAACAAACTAATTTGCCATTCTTGAAACGAATGCAAATTGACGAAGAATCCTGCCGAAGGAATTTCCAGCGTGCTGAGTCCATCGTATTGGGGGAGCCTCTATATATTGCCCTGCAAATAGCGGGATTTGATGGAGATGCGCATGGTTTCGTCAACCATGCCTTAACCCCTGTCTCTCTTGAAACCGGCAAAACCCTAGTAGAGGTTCTTGAAGAAATGATACAAGAGGACCCGGGATTGGAAGAAATCTATTTGAATATTCCTCCGGAGATTCGTTATCTGCTTCACCACCCAGAGCAATACACCGGTCTTGCGTCCGCTAAGGCAAATGAGATTGCTGATTTGGCTGTTGCGCAGATGAGCGGGTAACAGCATGTTTTTACTCGGTCTTGGGCGTCGCGGTTTGCACGCCCTTCTTTTATATAAATATATTAATAATCATTTTCATCAAATAATTCTTGTGCCCAATAAGTCCAATATGTTACTGACGGGTACAAGGGGTTGACAAATTGTTTCGCAGAATATACGAATAGAATACACATAGTAATAATCAAATAAAGAAAGGATACGTATGCGCATAGGAACACCAGAAAATGGAGAAGGAACGGTCGTTGGTGCGAACGTTCGGCTCCAAGGGACTCTTAAGGATACACAAGATATTACTGTCCATGGGACAGTCGAGGGAGATGTAGTATCGAGCAAGTCAGTCTTTATTACCGAATCTGCAACAGTAAAAGGACCTGTTATTGGGGAAACAGTAACAATTGGAGGGACCGTCAAAGGATCTATAGAAGCAAAAGTGAAGCTTGAGATCCTCCCTTCGGGTAAGGTATCTGGTTCAATTGCAGCTGCAACACTGATAATTAATGCGGGCGCACAATTTAACGGTAAATGTGGCATGCAGGTTGATTCCAAGGAAACACATACAAAAAGTGAAGAAAAAACTGATGTAAGCGGATCTAAGTTTGATACAAGTAAAGAAATTGCAGAACCTATCGCACCTATAGAAAAAGAAAAAACTGATTTTGAGCTTGAATAGAGAGTGCTGATTCCAAGATAAAAGCATGTATTACTATCTGCTTGAGCCGCCAAAATCAAGAAGCGACCGTATATTTCAGGAACAGAGTAAACGCTTTGTTACTCGTTTTGGCGTTGCAGGAGAGATGGTTACACCAAATCCTGCTCGGTCTATCGACGAACTCATAGAAATTGCGCTCGCCAAAGGATATGTAACTATTGTGAGTGTCGGGTCGGACAGGTTTGCAAATAAAGTTGTATCAAGTCTTTTAGGTGCTCTGTCATCTATTGATCATAGAATTGTATTTGGATGTATCCCTCGTGAATATAAAAACAGCACTATCGCGACGCTGTGTCATGTTACCTCACTCGAACAAGCTTGCGAAGTACTGCGATCACGATATATCCGCGTTCAACCTGTAGGAGTGATCTCGCCAAAAAAATATTTTGTAACTCCCTTGTCTCTACAATCAAAAGAACCTTTTCAAATGTTTGCGCAGTTTCCTGACTATCAATTGATTAGTGATGCGACACACATAACGCTCAATCCAAAGCTGACACTCACGTGGACAAACATACATAAACAATTATCTCCTTTTAAAAAATGGACGCAGGAACTTTTTGGAAAATCGACCCCCGATCTTTATTCATCGTCGTTTACTAGTTCTACGCTTACGCTAGAGACGAACCCTCATCAATCTATTTTCTGTGAAGGGGAGATTATCGCTAAAACACCTATTCAAGCAACGGTTATACCTGATCTCTTGCATTTTATCGTTAAGCGTGATACACTATCTGTGCAAGGAAAGGAAGAAAAAGATAGACAAACCGCAGATTAACGAAGCGATATCGTCTCAAGAGATGATTGTGATTGACCAGGATGGGCAATCACTTGGTGTTTTGAGTCGCGACCAAGCGTTGTACCTTGCGTATGATAGTGGAGTCGATCTCGTTGAGGTGAGCGGTAAAGCGGTGCCTCCCGTAACTAAACTTATTGATTCTGGAAAATATCAGTACGAAATTCAGAAACGTGAAGCTAAACAACAGGCACACCAAAAAACTGGCGAATTAAAAGAGATTCGGCTTGGGTTAAAAATTGATAACCATGACTTTGATACAAAAGCAAAAAAATCACAGTCATTTCTCGACGATGGCAACAAAGTGAGAGTTACGGTTGTCCTGCGTGGTCGAGAAAATATCTTCCCCGAGAGAGGATATGCTATGATTGTCCGTTTTGTTGAAAAAGTTGGAGCACGGATTGACCAAGAACCAAATAAAATGGGAAACCGTATCAGCGCAACATTAGTAAAACAAACACATGCCAAAGATAAAGACATCTAAAACAGTAAGTAAACGTATTATTAATGTCACCAAACAAGGTAAGCTTGTTCGTTTGCGTATGGCATCTCAACATCTTGCACGCAGAAAATCAAAACGAGCCCGTAAAAATGCTCTGACACCTCTTATCATTACATCCAGTCTACAAAAACGCATAAAACGTCTTATCCCCTACCGTTAAGGAGCACCTATGCCACGAGTAAAACGAGGCGTTACTACAAAACGTCGCCATAAAAAATTATTAGCACAGACAAAAGGTTTTAAGCATGGTCGAAAAAATATTTTTCGACTTGCTAGGCAAGCGCTTATTCGTGCAAAAACATATAGTTACCGCGACCGACGCGTAAAAAAACGTGATTTTCGATCATTATGGATTATTAGAATAAACGCTGCAGCTCGCACACATGATCTATCATATCGTGCATTTATGCATGGGCTTTCAAAGCTTGCTATTACTCTTGACAGAAAAACTCTTGCACATTTAGCCGCTCATGAACCAAAAGAGTTCGAAGCACTCGTGAACAAAGTTAAAGCTCTCTGAACGTTTTAGTTCGATTACGCATGGTAGTCAAATTCATTAACATACGATATACTTGATTGTGATGATAGTGGAGCGTGAAATACATATTATTTCATTCGTGATAATTGAGCATATATGGATACATCACTTACAGAAAAACAAATACTTAAAGGTTTTTTTGAGATTATAAAAACACTCGCGACTGTTTTTATTATTGCATTTCTTATAAAAACATATCTTATTCAAACATTCATTGTTGATGGTCAGTCGATGGAAACATCGTTTCATAATGGTGAATATCTGCTTGTGGATAAGCTCTCATATCGTCTATCAGATCCAAAACGAGGTGATATTATTGTTTTTATCCCACCCGATGATGTATCACGCGATTATATAAAACGAGTTATCGGTCTACCCGGCGATATGATCAAGGTTACGCCGACGTCTGTATCGGTCAATGGCACCATTATTCAAGAACCGTATCTATCTGTTACAAAAAATTCTTTAGGGAGTTCCGATGAGGTCTACAGTATTAAGCTTGGGGCGACCGATTATTTTGTCATGGGAGATAACAGAACAAATTCGCGCGACTCACGCTCTATCGGTCCAATAAAAAAGAGTGACATTGTCGGAAGAACTTTTATGGTTATGTATCCGTTTGCTAACTTTGGGCTCGTGAAGCTCCCTTCGTACTCCGTGTTTGCAACATCCACGCAATAAGTACTTCGACATGGCTCCCCGTTAGCGCCGATATCGCAAAAACTGGGTATTTTTTGAGAAATGGAAACCTATGCACAACGTTATTCTTTGCACGTGTGTCGTTTGAAACTTTTTTATCTGACGTATCATCTTTGACCATATCCCATTTGTTAACGACGATACACAGTGGTTTATTGTGCACAGAAGCATATTCTATAATTTGAACATCTTGGCGTGATGGGCCCTGCGTAATATCAAGAAGCACCACAACTGCATCTGCGCAGCGAATATGTGCATGGGTTGCACCAACTGATTGATGTTCGATAACATCGCTTACTTTGTTTTTTCTGCGTACCCCTGCAGTATCAATAAGAGTCGCTGAAAATTCACCAACGGAAAATATATCTTCGATGGGATCTCGTGTTGTCCCTGCAAGTGGTGAGACAACCGATCGTTCAAATTTGAGAAGTTTGTTAAATAATGTAGATTTGCCAACATTTTGCCGCCCGACAATCGCGATCGTATTGTCTGATTTAATATATTTTCCAGAACTTACCACAATGCAATAATCGAGTAATGCGGAAATGCCACGACCATGTTGAGCCGAAAGTTCAAAGATGTTTTGTGCATCACCTGCTTTGAACGTAACAATTTCTGCCATATCCTGGATCTGTGATCTGTTATTTGAATCAACCTTATTGATAATAACTGAATACTTTTTCCCCGTTGTTCGTATCCATCCCAAAAGAAGATCATCATCGTGCGTCCAAACATGTGTCCCATCAACCATAAATAGTATATGATCTGCTTTTTGCGACCCATGCATTATTTTTTGTTCGATACTGTGAGATCGTGGATCATCCTCCTCAAGGGGAAGACCCGCCACATCGGTAAGAATGAATGATTTTCCATCCCAATTGACAGGTGCTTCCCGCAGATCAACGGTAGTTCCCGGAATTGATGACACTATCGCTTTTCTTTCTCCGATGCATCGGTTAAAGAGTGTCGATTTTCCCACATTTTGTCGTCCGATAAGTAAGATCATGTGATTTATCTATATATAGTTCGTTATGCTTCTTCTGATATAGTATATTGAGTATACCTGATATAATACATATTATGCAATACGCACACGTTATTGTTAACCGACGTCTTACGCATCTTTCGCTTCTTACCTATGCTATTCCAGAAAGATTACTTGCGCATGTGAAAGCAGGTAGTTTTGTCGAAGTACCCCTTAACAACCGACCCGTTAGTGCAATTATTGTCAAATTTTCTTCATCTGTTCCTAAAAATGTGCGTATCCTCCCGCTAATTCGTATCGTGAGTAGCGGACCGGTTGTAACAGAGTATCATCTGCACGCATATTCTCAATTTGCGTCAGTGACTCTTTCGTCACTCTCTGATGTTTTGTTTAACTTTCTTCCTCCCACGCTCAAATCACTGAATGTGTCACTCACATATGCTACCCCACAAAATGCACGAGGAGTATGCACCATATTTCAAGGCACAACATGTGAGCGATTCCGTTATTACCGTTCACTGTGTAGTTCAAACACATCAACTCTTATATTCCTCTTTCCCGATTATGATATTCTTAATCAATTTTCGCGATTCATACACAATATTCCTTTCTCTATGTATGACTCCCGTCAATCGGCATCAAAGCGTTGGGAGATGTGGCAAAAAATTCACACCGATAAGGGTATTTATATTACAACGCGCGTCGGCATCGGTATGTTCCCTGCACATCCGACACATATTATTATTGATAATCCAACGCACCCTGGATATAAAGAAGATCGTCGACCAAAATATCAGATTCAAGAGTGTATTGATATCCACGCTAAACGTGGACATACGATCACGTGCGGTGTGCATCACCCATCTATTGTTTTGGATTATCTTTGTAAATCAACACGCAAAACGACACTTCCTCCGATTTTGATTACCCGAAGTAAAGAAATTATCCCATCTCAAACTATTGAGCGTATTACACGTTGTAAACGTGTATTAATCATTGTACCTCATAAAAACGAATGGGGACTGCTTATATGCAAAGAGTGTAAGACCGTCGTGAGATGTCCACAATGCGGACGCGTTGCGCAGCAAGTTGATTCACATAATATTGTATGCGTTCGTTGTGCACGCACCGTTGACTTAAACGGTATATGTACGAAGTGTCAAAGTACTCGGATACATAGATATTCTATAGGGACGAAAGGTCTTGCTCGAATATTTAAAAAAAGATTTCCAAACAAAACGGTAGAATGTGTCGATGTAAGCGATGATAATAAATCAAGAGTGCTGGGTAACGATGACATCATTGTTATAGCGACACAAAAAATATGCGATTATCCCGTTACATCCTTTGATCATGTTGTATGTCTTGGATTTGACCCGATTCTTGATATCCCTACTTTTATTCAAGAGGAAAAAATTATGAATCTACTTGTAACATTTTTCAAAATGGGACGAAGCGGTGAAGTTCTGACATCAAGACCGCTCCATAGAGTGCATCATGCACTCGCATCAAATACGGTTGATATTCTGCAAAAAACGCTTACACACGAACGTGGTTTGGAATTACCTCCTCAATCACGCTTTATAGAACTGCGATCTAAACAAGAGATATCGCACGGCATTCTATCGTCATTTCCAGGAAAAATTATCTCACAAAAAATAATTAAAAATACACAGAGTGTTACGCTCTCTCTTAACCGAGATGCATGGCGATTAGGAGAACTTTGGTGCAATACACTTCCTTCATATATTCGTATTGACCCCGATCCGAGAGCAGCAAGCATCTAATTATTTTAGTTGAACTTTCTACATCAGTGTGATATATTAAGGATAGACTATGAAATCAATTATTACTGACCCACATCCCATTTTACATACGCGAGCGGCTCCCGTTGTTGCGTTTGATAATTCTGTCACTACACTTGTGTCAGAAATGCTCGATATAATGCGCGGGTCAAAGGGCATGGGTCTTGCAGGTGTGCAAATTGGTGTTCCCCTGCGCATTGCGGTGATCGAAATACCCGCTGATCTACGACGTAAAGAGCAGTTAGAGGCACAATCACTGTATATATTAATTAACCCAAAAATTATTAAAGTAAGCCATGATACATCCAAAGATATCGAAGGTTGTCTTTCGCTCCCCGGAATAGAAGTAAACATACAACGACCGACTCAAGTAACAGTTACATCGTATACTGCTCATGGTGAACCACAGTCTGTTGATGCACGCGGATTATTTGCTCGCGTCATCCAGCATGAAATTGATCATTGCAACGGAATACTTATCACCGACCATGGCACACCAATTACGCACAAATAATCCCTTTTCTATCTGCCTTTTGGGACACGGAACGTTTGCTGATACAGCGTTTTCACTCATTCGCACACGATACCCGATTGTGGATGCGGATGCAGCGGATGTGTATGTTGTATGCAATTATGGGAAAATTTTGACCCAAGAAGAACTGGATACACCACGCTACGGTGCGCTCAATATTCACCCATCACTTCTCCCGCACTATAGAGGCGCAACGCCTATACAATCTGCGATCGCACATGGAGATACCCACACAGGAGTAACGATCATTAAAATGGACGAAAAAGTGGATCATGGTCCTATATATGCACAAAAAGAATGTCTCATCGACCCAGATGATACGTTTGATACCCTTTCAACAAAATTAGCCCTTATTGCAGCATCACTTATTGTAGATACTATTGATAAGGTGATTGTACATGCCGTCTCACCGAGCGAGCAAAACCATACGCGTGCAACATGTACCCAAAAAGTTACGCAGCCGATGTATATTAATCAACATGCCGACGATAGGCAGTCATATAACACTATCCGAGCATATGCTCACGAACCGGGTGTGTTTGTTCAACTCACTGGTTGTGATCTTAAGATACTCACAGCTCGATTGATTGATGGTCATATCGAACCGATTCTTGTACAACGACCCGGCAAGAAAGCGATACAATATGATGAATTTGCGCGCGGATACAGTGGGGTATTACCTTTTTCATTGAGTTAACGTATACTCGATAAGAGCCCGTTTAATAACATGTTAAGAAACGACCAATAGGATATTTTGAGCGAACAATGAGAATTATAAGGAAGCATAACTTGAGTTATGTTGACGAATAATTCTCATTGTGTAGCCGAACATACACATTGTGCAGTTATCCTATATGTTATTAAACAGGCTCTTAGGAGGGGACGCGTGCCGCAGTTACGCCAAAATATCATCACTGGTGAGTGGGTTGTTATTACTCCAGAGCGTTCACAACGCCCGCATGATTTTAAGATACCCAGTTCTCATAAAAATGAATCGGGGACAGAAAAACCCTGTGTTTTTTGTGTTGGTAGTCCAGCATACCAAACCAGAATACATACATACGAATCGAATATAATCTATGTTATTCCTAATAAATACCCTGCTTTTGTTGAAAATCCAGAATACTGCAGTATGCGAAGCAAAATTGATCCGTGCGGTTTTTATACTACGATGCCGAGCGTTGGAGGGCATGATGTTGTGATCGTCAAAGATCACGACTGCGATATCTATTCATTTTCCACGGGCATATGGACTGAATTATTTTTGATGACTAAACGAAGGTATGAACACTGGCGTGAAAACCGTACTTGCGATTATAGCATGATGATCTATAACCACGGCGTGCCCGCAGGTGCATCTATCGACCATCCACACGCACAAATTTTTGCCTCAAACATTATCCCCAGTTACATTATTAAAGAAATTAAAGGGTCAAAAAAGTATTACAATTCACATAAATCGTGCGTGTATTGTGATCTTATTGTATACGAACAAAAACAAAAAGTGCGTATTGTCGCAGAAAATGATTTATTTTTTGCATGCACGTTTTACGCGGCACGGTTCCCCTACGAAGTTTGGGTTCTTCCTAAACACCATCAAAGCCATTTTGATTCCGAAGGACAACGGACACTAATCGAATTAGCACAGATAATGCATGTGGTATTTGAAAAAATAGGTAAAACGCTTAATAACCCACCCCTTAATTTCTATATTCACGACTCACCGACTAGAGATGGTGAAAAAAATTACTATCATTGGCATATAGAGATTACTCCTCGTCTTTCGCATTACGGAGGGTACGAGATCGGATCGGAAGTTGTTATCGATGTACAGAGCCCAGAAAATACAGCGGAATATTTGAATAGTTAGTACTTTTCTATTGATTTTATTCTAAATATATGCTATATTATTCTGTTATTAATATATAACAGAATATTTATTATAATGACTACACTACCCAAAAAGAAAAAACTAAAAATCGCTATAATCGGTCCCCCAAACCAGGTGATCACAAAAAACACACCCGGAGGAACCGAGATATTTACGTATAATTTATGTCGAGAATTAACTAAACTCGGACATAAAGTTACTCTATTTGCATCAAAATCAAGTGAAACTGATGCTCGATTAATAACTAATTTCTCGAGTCGATTGATGGACAATCCCAAATATACGTCAAATCGCACGCGTATGTTTATGCTTTTGCATCTACTCGAATTTTCTTCGTTTGTACAGAGACAAAAACAATTTGACCTTGTCCATATAAGTGTTTTTGATGCACAAACAATTATCCCCCTTATTCCCATGATAACCATACCCCACGTTATGACAGTCCATGGTCCGTTTATTCATAAAGATATATTCCATAAATTACTTGGTAAAAACTATCCGAAAATAAACTTTGTGTCAGTCTCAAAATCAATGGCAAAATTATTCTTGAACCCATACCCAAGTAAAGTTATCTATAATGGTATTGAGGTTAACGACTTTATTTATAAAAATGATCCCGAGGATCGATACTTGTGGATTGGTCGAATTCAACCAGAAAAAGGATTAAAAGAAGCAATTGAGGTAGCACGAGCTACTAAAATTAATCTAGATATATATGGCAGAAATCGCAACCCTAAATATTTTAATAAGTATGTTAAAAAATATTTAAGTAAGAAAATAAAATATCATGGTCCTGCAACTCATTTTATTAAGAATAAGGCATATGGTCGTAGCAAAGCTTTCATCTTTCCAACATTGTGGGATAAGCCATTTGGTCTTGTCGTTGCAGAATCAATGGCATGTGGTACTCCTGTTATTACATATAATAAAGGAGCAATGTCCGAGATAATAGAATCTGGGAAAACTGGTTTTGTCATTAATTCGGGTGATACTCAAGCGATGATAGAAGCAATTAAATCGATAGAAAGTATACATCGGTCAGATTGTCGAAAACGTGTTGAAGACAAATTTACATTGTCTATAATGGGTTCTCAATATGAAAAATATTACTATGAACTACTCGAAAAAAAATAATGTTAATTTAAAACCACATAAGAAAATTCGAATTGCTATTATATCATCTCCATGGTACTCCGTTCCCCCAAGTGGATACGGCGGAATCGAACGAATGATCGATAATATAGCTGTCGGGCTTAAAAATCGAGGCTACGATATTACTCTTTTTTGTGCGAACGGATCATCATCAAAAGTGCGTAGGGTGTTTACACATAAAACTCCGCTCGCTCAAAAAAAAGTTCCTTTCACTGACCTAAGCGGAGAAATGTCAACGGTACAACTCGCTCTTGAGTATTTGGATACTCACCAATTTGATATAGTTTTATCATTTTTATCTAATGATTATATTATTTTACCTTCTATTGATAAATTCAACTGTCCGGTAATAATATCGGCACGTAATGTACTCGATACGAGAGATTATAGAATATATTCAAAAAACAGGAAGTTATATAAGCTATTTGGTCTCTCATCCGCTCACACAAAGCAAATAAAAAATATATCATTTGATGGGTTTGTGTATAACGGATTAAATACTAATAAGTATACATACTCAAAAGTTGGAGGGAATTATATGGCATTTCTTGGTAATTTTATGCCTTCAAAGGGAATTATGACAGCGATTTCGATTTCAGAATCTTTGCAATTACCACTTGAAATAGGTGCAAAACGCTCTGTCTCTGATTTTTATAATTTTAAAGTTAAGCACCTCATACATGGTATTATCCGTGATAGAGGTGAGCTTGGTGATTCACAAAAAATAAAGTTACTTCAGAATGCACGTATATTACTTTTCCCTATTAGTCGACCCGAACCATTTGGATCGGTTATGATTGAATCAATGGCGTGCGGGACTCCTGTAATCGCCTACGATGAAGGATCGGTATCAGAGATTATTAAAGATGGTGAAACCGGATATATTATACCACCGGGCGATGAAAAGGCATTTTTGTTAGCTGTAAAAAAAATATATAACATGACCACAGCCCAATATAATAAAATGAGATCCGCATGTAGAAGACGTGTTGAAGAATATTTTTCTATTTCTACGATGATTGATGGATATGAGAAAATTATTCGATCATCAGTCGATCCCGATTCTAAGAATTAAGAGTGGAATAAAAAATACTATTTATAGTTTTATTATTGTATAGACCGGTTTTATCGAGAGCGCTTGGGATCCATCGAGTTCTATATACACCCCATTAATCATCCCCTCGCTTTCATCTTGATTAAATTTTGATGGGAGAGCGTTCAAAAAGCGATTCATAATAATATTTTTATCAACACCGAGCACACCGTCTCGTGGTCCACACATGCCAACGTCAGTGATATATGCAGTACCTTTGGGTAAGATGCGTGCATCGTTTGTTTGGACGTGCGTATGCGTACCAACAACCGCAGAAACTTTGCCATCTAACATCCAACCCATCGCAACCTTTTCGCTCGTTGCTTCGCCGTGAAAGTCGACGACGATTGGAATCCCTTGTAATTCTGGTTTATTAAGAATATCTTGAATTATCCAAAATGGGTTATCCATCCCCTCCGACATAAAGACACGTCCTTGGAGATTAATAATGCCAAGTGGACCTGCTTTTGTCTGTGCAACCATATATCCGTTACCCGGAACGTCTGCCATTGCTGGGTAGTTTGCTGGTCTGATTAATGTGCAGTTGGGGGATGAAAATATCTCATCGACATGAGATTTATCAAATACATGGTCGCCGCTCGTCATCGCATCGATACCACATTCTTTAAAAAAATCGTACTGTCGTTTTTCTATACCGGTGCCATGTGCTGCATTTTCTACATTGGCAACAATAATATCGGGTTGATACTTTGTACGTAATTCTGGAATCGCCTGCGCCACTGCTTCGCGCCCTATCTTCCAACTAATATCACCTAGAAATATAATTTTCATATATTACTTAGCGAATTCGACAGCTCGTGTTTCTCTAATAACGTTGACCTTGATCGTGCCGGGGAACTGCAAGTCCTGTTCTATCTTTTTTGCGATATCTTTAGATAATTTAATTGCTTCAAGATCATCTATCTGCTCTGGTTTTACAATAATGCGCACTTCACGACCTGCTTGGATGGCGAATGATTTATCCACACCCTCAAACGAATTTGCGACGTTTTCTAATTCTTTTATACGTTTAATATAATTTTCAAACGATTCTCTGCGGGCACCGGGGCGAGAACCTGATATTGAATCTGCAACACGCACTAAAATCGCCTCTACTGTTTTTGGTTCTATATCATCATGATGCGCGCCAATTGCATTAATAACCGTTTCTGACATGCCATATTTCCGTGCAATATCCATAGAGATATGATGATGTGCGCCGGGAACTTCGTGGTCAACCGCTTTACCAAGATCATGTAAAAACCCTGCTTTTTTAGCTATATTCACATCAGCGCCAATCTCTGTAGCAAGGAGTCCTGCGAGGGTAGCAACTTCTACCGCATGTGCCAACTGGTTCTGACCGTATGATGTTCTATATTTTAGTTTACCAGCGATCTTGAGTATGTCTGGGTGTAACCCGGGTATCCCTAAATCGTACGATGCCTGTTCTGCAGCTTCTTTTGCCTCTTTATTGACATCCTCTTGAACTTTCGCAATAACCTCTTCTATGCGTGACGGTTGGATCCTCCCGTCAGAAACAAGCTTTTCCATTGCGACTTTTGCAACGTATCGTCTGATAGGGTCAAATGATGATATTGTAACAGAGTCGGGACTATCATCAATTATAACATCGACGCCACTCACCTTTTCAAAATGTTGAATGTTGCGCCCTTCTTTTCCGATTATCCGTCCCTTGAGATCTTCTGATGGGAGATGGACTGAATATGATGTGTTTTCTGCGGTATGTTCTTGAGCGATTCTTCCAAGCGCTATCGAGATGACGCGACGCGCCTCCTTTTCGCTTTCTTCTTTAAGTTCTGCTTTAATTTTTTTAATTTCGCTGATTATATCAGTTTTATACTCTTTTTTTACCGATTCGATGAGCTGATCACGTGCATCTTCTTTTTTGAGTTTTGCAATTTTTTCGAGCGCAGACAACTGTTTTGTATGTGCGTCTTTAAGCTCAAGGCGTATTGATGAAATATCATCCTCTTGCTTTTTAATTTTTTTTCTCTCTGATTCAACCTCATCAAATCGCTTTTCTAGATTTTGTTCCCTAACTCGTATATGTCGTTCTACTTCATCGAGCTCTTTACGTTTACGCTCTTCATCCTTTTTTGCGTCCTCTTTTATCTTAAGTGCTTCTTCTTTTGCTTTAAGGAGTTCCTCTTTTTGCTTGGAATCCGCATCCTTAATTCTTTTTTGCGTAAATTGTTTTTGAAATGCGACTCCCGCACCACCGCCAATTACAATCCCGCCAAGTGCCGTAGCAATTGCTATAAATAAAGGTGTCATTATAGTGTCCTTTCGTGTGTGTTATTGTACTCATATATTACTATTGTACGCTACTTTGTCCCATTTCGTCAACGATGCATTGTTTGGCGTATTGTACGGGCACGTAGAGTATGAAAATATTTTTGTGCAAACCTATGTGCTTCATCGCGAACTATAGAAATCGTTTTAAGAGTAATCTTGTTCGCTGTTATATATGAAACATCACCAACAAGCATACTCTTATTTCTTTTTGAACCTTTAATAATTCCTACTACAGGGATAAAAACGTCCCGAATATGCAATATCTCACGGATTGCATTAACCTGTCCAATCCCACCATCAACAATAATACAATCGGGGAATATCCATTCTGTATGGTTTAATCGTCTATCGACCATTTCGGCGAGAGCGCCAACATCGTTTTGTGATGTTATAGTCTTGATTTTGAATTTTCTATACAGCGATGGTTTAAGTGAATCGCTAATACTAGCAACCATCGCTCCAACGATGGAACTGTTACCGATATTTGCAATATCATAACATTCAATTTTTAAATCTAATTTTGATCTGGTTATTGGCGACTCTCCGGTAACCACAAATGCGCTTTCTTGAATATGCATTAGCCCATCTAATTCTAGTTTAAATTTTTGAGCCTGCTCAAACTTTTTCTCTTTAGACGCCAGCTTCATTTCTTTTTCGATTGTTCTGATTAATTTATTTTTCTCCCCCCGCAAAAACATTTTTACATGCTTTATCTGGCGATTGTATTCTTGTTTTGAAACTTCTCCGATACATACTCCACTGCACAAGCCTATATGGTAATAAAAACAAGTTTTTGGTTTAACTAATTTTAAATTTTTAATTTTAAATTTTAAATTTGAGCCGTCAGGCGATTCGCACCACTTAAATATCCTTCTTAAAACTTTAAGTGCTATTTTAAGTTCATTACCGGAGACATACGGTCCGAACCACTCGCCTTTTGGTAATTGATCGGTAATACGAGCGGGGAAAACACGTGGATACTTTTCATCGGTAATAAATATACCACCAAATGTTTTATCGTCTTTTAACAATACATTATATGACGGCTTATGTTTGTTTATTAAATTCGCTTCTAAAATGAGCGCTTCTATATTAGTGTCAGTTTCAATAGTTTTAATGCTTGCGATCTTTTGCACCATTTGAGAAATACGCCCGCCCGCCGAATTGGCGGGTTCATCATGCGGTCGCATAAAGTACTGACTGACTCGTTTTTTTAAATCAATCGCCTTGCCTATATAGAGTAACCTTTTTTCCGCATCATAAAATTGATACACCCCCGAACTATGGGAAATTGTATCAATTATAATTTGAGAAGAAGTGTTTATCATAATTGTTTGTATCATTACTGCTAAAATGATATTATCATAGTATGGAATGATGGAAATTACAATTAGAAACACTTGCATTCAACGGTTGGAGGAAGGTCGTTAAGCGTATATTCAGTTTTGGAAGTACCACATTCGATTTTGAGGTAAAAAAGAAGGAAACAGCGTATGTGTTTTAGCGCTCACTACAGATAAGAAAGTAATTCTTGCCAAGCAGTTACGCCCCGGTCCGGGAAAAGTGTTATTTGAACTTCCCGGCGGTGGGAGTAATGATCAAGACAAAAGCCCTTTGCACGAAATTGAGCGAGAACTATTAGAAGAAACGGGATATAGTGGTACATTGGTGCAAACAGGTTCCAGTTGGGATTGTGGATATTCGACACGATATCGGCACCACTTTGTTGCAACTGATTGTAAAAAAGTACAAGAGCCAGAAAATAATCCACATGAACCGATAGACGTTGTTCTTGTATCACTCGAAACATTCGTTGGACAACTCCATAGTGGGGAACTCACCGATAGTGAAACAGCGTATCGAGGGCTTGAGTATCTTGGATTATTACAATAGATCTGTCAGAAAATATGATTAAAACCATAGATGTATACTGTAAAAACGATCATATCTTGTTTGAAAAGTACCGCAAAGTAAAATCGGGATTGCTTTTAAAGTGTTATATAGATGAGATTCGAACTGATCACTGTAACGTAAAAACTCTGCACAATAGTGATTACGTTATGTGCCCGGAGTGCTCCATAACAATCGGCATAATAGGTTTAGTCCACGGTCGCCCCGCCGTTATCATCAACCATGGCGGAACACGAAAAGTTAGAACATAATTACTCAATATACTTCTTTAGCCACTTGCCCGTATAGCTTTTTTCTTCTTTTATTATTTCCTCTGGTGTGCCTTGGGCGACGATATGACCGCCGGCGTCGCCGCCTTCCGGTCCAAGGTCTATAATCCAATCCGCTTGTTTAACGATATCTAAATTGTGTTCGATGACGATGATGGTATTGCCACGGTCAACGAGTTTGTGCAAAACTAATAATAGTTGTTTGACATCGGCAAAATGCAAACCGACAGTTGGTTCGTCGAAAATATAGAGAGTTCTGCCAGTTGGTTTTTTCATAAGTTCTGCTGCTAATTTTATCCGTTGTGCCTCCCCACCAGAGAGCGTTGGCGCGCTTTGCCCCAGTTGCATATACCCCAAACCAACTTCCGATAACACTTTTAGTTTGTCGTTGATATTGGGGATATTTTCAAAAAACTCGTTTGCTTGCTCTATGGTCATCGCCAAAATATCAGCGATGGATTTATCTTTATATGTAACTTCTAACGTTTCCCGGGAAAAGCGTTTGCCTTGGCACACCTCGCATTTAACGTAAACATCAGGCAAAAAATGCATTTCTATTTTTTTAAAACCATCACCTTCGCAACTCTCACACCGCCCGCCTCCTTTTTGTGTTTTGACATTAAAAGAAAATCTACCCGGACGATATGCTCTTTTACTTGCCTCCGGTAAAGCGGTAAACAGATCGCGTATTTGGGTAAATATACCGGTATACGTAACGGGGTTGGAGCGGGGGGTTCTGCCAATTGGGGACTGATCAACATTAACTAATTTATCAATATTTTCCATCCCCTCAACACGGTTATGCTTACCGGGCGATACAGCGGATTGATAAATATGTTTTTGGAGCGCTTTTCCCAAAATATCTTCTACTAAAGTTGACTTACCGGAACCAGAGACTCCGGTAACAACGATAAATTTTCGCAGTGGAAATTTAACCGAAATATTTTTTAAATTATTAGCTTGCGCGTCTACTACTTTAATAAACTCACCTGACCGTTTATGTTTGATTTTTGGTGTTTCAATACTTTTCTCGCCAACTAAATACTGGACGGTTTCGCTCTTACCACCACTCACTAATACATCACTTATATTACCTGCGATCACAACATTACCCCCATGCTCGCCTGCGCCAGGACCAATATCGACAATATAATCACTTGCCCTTATGGTGTCCTCGTCGTGTTCCACAACTATTACCGTATTACCCAAATCACGAAGATTTTTGAGTGTTGCAATGAGACGTTCGTTATCTCGCTGATGCAAACCGATGGTCGGTTCATCTAGCACATACAACACCCCTGTCAAACGAGATCCAATCTGGCTGGCTAAACGTATCCGTTGCGATTCTCCACCAGAGAGTGTTGCCGCCCTTCTATCGAGTGTAATGTAGTTTAATCCTACATCGGCTAAAAATTGTATTCTGTTTAAAATTTCGTTTAACGCACGCTCGGCAATTTGCAACTGGGTATCTGATAAAGGTAACGATCCAAAGAATTTTAGCGATTGGTCAACGGTCAATGTTGTAACTTCATTGATATTTTTATTATTAATTTTGACAGAAAGTGCTTCTTTTCTTAACCGCGCACCACTACATGCTTGGCACGGATCTTCGCTCCAAAAATATTCTGTGCCAAGACCATGGCAAACAGGACACGCACCGTAGGGTGAATTGAAGCTAAATAAACGTGGTTCAATCTCTGTAAACGATTTTTGACATTTTGGACAGGTAAACTTAGATGAGATTGTTTGACGTAAACCACCGGGCAAAACTAATGTGAGAACGTCTTTTCCTTTTTGCAAAGCAAGCTCGATCGCCTCGCTCAAACGGCTTTCTGAAATATTTTCTTTACTATCGAACTCATCAACTACTACTTCTATTTTATGTTGTTTGTACCGTGGCAGAGTAACTTTATCCGCTAAGTTATACAGTTTGTTATCGATATACGCTTTTTGAAACCCCTCAAGGTATAAATCATATAAAAGTTGATGATACTCACCTTTCCGTCCTTCGACCACAGGGGCTAGGACAGAAAGGGTTTCAGGGTATAAGGGTATAAGGGTATAAGAAGAAATTTTTGATTGAATGAATGAGACGATTTCATCGACTGACATTTTTTCTATCTTCGTCCCGTCGTCCGGACAATACGGCGTGCCGATACGTGCGTATAACACGCGCAAGTAATCGTATATTTCGGTAATTGTTGCCACTGTGGAGCGCGGATTATGACTACTTGCTTTTTGGTCGATGGCGATCGCCGGTGACAATCCTTCTATACTGTCTACATTCGGTTTATCCTTTTGCCCCAAAAACTGGCGGGCGTATGCACTTAAACTTTCTACATACCGTCTTTGACCTTCGGCAAAAATGGTATCAAAAGCCAGACTTGATTTTCCCGAGCCGGACACGCCGGTAAATACAACAAGTTTATTTTTAGGAATATCAACATCAATACCTTGCAAATTATGTTCGCGCGCGCCCCGAATACGAATCAGAGAGTTATTATTGGAAAGTAATGGATTATTCATATTGTGTACAGGTCATTGTACCATATGTAGAGATAAATATCGAGCCCTTTGACGAATGCCCATTTCTCACGTACACTAGATGGAGGGAGTGATATGGAACTTCTCCAGATAATAATGATTGTTTTTGTAGCTGCAGGGCTGTGCGGTATTATCGCACAAGCGCTTAATTTACCTCTTATTATTGCGTATCTCGCAACAGGCCTCATTATCGGTCCTTTTGGATTAAATATCATCCCTCTCGATGGAGGGTCGATAGAAGGGTTAACCGCGCTTGGCATTGCATTTATGCTTTTTCTGGTTGGGCTTGAACTTGACATCAGTAAAATAAAAAATGTTGGTATTGTTTCTTTTATTATTACGTTCTGGCAGATACTTCTCGTCACTCTCGCTGGATATGTTGGAGCAACGATACTTGGATTTGGTGTTGAATCAAGTCTCTATATTGGACTTGCACTTTCATTTTCATCAACAGTTGTCGTCATAAAAAATCTTTCTGATTCAAATCAGCTTGCATCGTTACATGGTAGAATCCTTGTCGGGATACTTTTAACACAAGATATCATTGCTATTTGTGCACTCATTCTTTTGCAAGATGGGAACACCGGTGGAATGATACGTTCTGCGACTGGCTTGGTTAGCTCTCTTATTATTTTTGGTGCGAGCGCATATATCGTCCGTCGATTTATTATCTCATGGTTGTTTGAACTTTTTGCAAAATCTACAGAACTTATCTTTATTGCTTCTATCGCATGGGCGCTCTTTTTAACCGTATTATCGGGAACACTTGGTTTCTCTCCGGCGATTGGCGCATTTATTGCAGGGGTAACGCTTGCTACCGTTCCCTATGCTGATGAGATACGTGGTCGCGTACGGTGGTTGCGTGACTTCTTTATCGTTTTGTTTTTGTCACTCGTTGGAGCAAAGCTGATTGATAATTCGACCCAGCCGCTTCTTGTCCCTGTTCTTGTATTTTCTGGAATAGTAATCATTGGCAAGATATTTTTTACATTACTTCTTATGGGGATAAGTGGATTCCGCAGACGAACATCGTTTATGGTTGGTGTATCGATATCACAAGTTTCTGAATTTTCTCTCATATTTATTGCAATGCTCGCAACAAATGGAAAACTTGATCCGGGGATATCGACTATTATATTACTCACCACAATACTGACAATGGCTCTTTCGTCGTTACTTATCACAAAGTCAAACAGACTGTATCACTTTTTCTCTGAATCATTAAAATTTTTTGAGCGAACAGGTCGTTACTGGGAAGATTATCACGCCATCGAAAAGAAGATGTCCGATCATGTTATATTATTTGGGGCACACCGGGTTGGATATCCGGTCCTTAAACAGCTTACCAAGCTTGAGCGTGAGATGATCGTTGTTGATTACGACCCTACCGTGATTAAAAAACTTCGCGAACAATCGATCCCTGCACTGTATGGCGATATGGGGGATCCGGAACTTGTCGATCATCTCAATTTAGAACATGCAAAGATGGTAATATCCACGACACATGATTATCTTGATACACAAGCAATTTTAAAAAAATCACGATCAAATAATACCAAAACAATTGTGTTTGTAACTGCAACAACCATCCAAGAAGCACTCCTTCTTTATGATGAAGGAGTGGATTATGTTCTCTTGCCTCATCGTTTGTCCGGTGAATATCTCGCCGATATTATCGCAAACGTCAAAGAACATGCACCAAAGACAACACAGGAGTCGCTTGAGCATCGCAAGAAACAACATATTACAGAACTGACTCGCTTACTCGAGAAAGAGATCCCCGCATAACAGTTCTATGGTTTCCTTTATATTAGTTATTATCGTGATACTCTCTGTGCTCGTATGCGCAACAACGCTCTCTTTTTTTATCGCATATATACACGGAGCGGTGGTGGTTTCAACCAAAAATGATATTATCCGCCATGCTCTTACCGTCGCACGCGTGACGAGACGCGACACCATTGTTGACTTTGGATCGGGATGGGGAAATGTCATCCATATAGCACGAATAGAATTTGGAGCACGCGCGATCGGTTACGAAATTGCGCTCATCCCCTACTTATTTTCTCGTTTGCGGGGTGAGCACGTGCATCTATGCTCGTTTATCAAAGGTGATACAACGCACGCAACGATCGTCTATATGTATCTTTCTCCAGAAGTACTCCGATCCCTTGTTCCGCAGATACAACTGATACTCGCTCGCGGTGTTCGTATTGTGACGATATCTTTTCATATCCCCGGAATTACGCCGCTCCGTTTAGAAAAATACCATCGTCATACAATCTACGTATACTCTTGACAAAATGTAAAGTTTACTTTACATTTTAAATATACGAAAGGATTAAATGACCGATAAAGCAATACCCTATAAATTGCGTGAACTCCGCCGTGAATGGAAGTTATCTCAAGACGAGGTAGCTTCTCGTGCCGGTGTTTCTCGACAAACGATATTTTCTATTGAAACGGGGTCGTCAGAACCGTCACTCGCACTTGCACGTAAGCTCGCATTTGTTTTTGACTGTGCTATGGAAGAGTTGTTTGCAGAAATTCTCCATGATATACCCGCCATTATTCCTATTGGATTACATAACCATAATTCTACTAGAAAGGAGGTGACACCTATGGACCGCTCATTATTACCGTGGACACCGGTTTCTGATCTTCTGGATCTTCACAGAGAGATAGATAGGTTTTTTGAAGATTCACAATCAACGACAAAAACTGTCCCATTAGCGGCACTGAACGTAAAAGATGAAGGAAAAGTATTTGTTGTTGACGTATCTATTCCCGGTTTTACCGATGAGGATATAGATATTGAGGCAGGAACTGATTTTGTTACAATCAAAGGTGAAAAAAAGGTTGATGATGCCAAAGATAAACAAACATATCTGCGTAAAGAGTTTGGCTACAGTGCATTTGAAAGAACTGTAGGGTTGCCCAACCATATTCAAACAGATTCAGTTGAGGCAGAGATCAAGCACGGAACGTTACATATTACCTTACCAAAAGTTGCTCCAACACCGCCAAAAGTAACAAAAGTTTCCGTTAAAAAGTAAGATTAAAGCCCTGCACACTGCGGGGCTTTAATCTTGAAAGAATGCGCGCGCTATGGTACGATTACATTCACCTATGCATCCATAGCTCAGTGGTAGAGCGCTTCCTTGACGTGGAAGAGGTCAGTGGTCCGATCCCACTTGGATGCACCAGAAAAAAAGATCATTACGATCTTTTTTTTGTACTAGAATAAACGTCTTTAATCTGTGACCACTCCATTATAATGACACTTATCGCTGCTGCGACAGGTATCGCAATAATAATGCCGATGAGCCCCGATACTTTAGCGCCAATAAGTAATGCAAGTATGATGATCACGGGAGAAAGTCCGACTGCGCGTTGCATAATTTTAGGAACAAGTATATTTGCCTCTATCTGTTGCACTAGAATATAGAGTGCAAGCGCCAATATTCCGATAAGTGGCGATATCGTGAACGCAAGGATTACTGCGGGTATTGCGCCAATGACCGGTCCAACATAGGGGATGAGTTCGGTCACACCCGCCCACACACCAAATGTCAATGCAAAATCGACACCAAGTAGAGAAAGTCCTATCCAATCAACGATCCCGATGATACATGAGAGCATCAGTTGACCGCGTAACCACCCACCCATTTTCCTACCAATTTTTTGAACAATGAGAACGACTTGCTCTCTATTTTCTAGGGGGAGATAACTCAATATGAATTTCTTTGTTCCGTGCTCCTCAATAAGCAAATAGAACGATAATACGATAATAGTGACAAACGCTATTATTCCGCTGAAAAAACCAAGTGTTGCGCTAAAAAACCCTGTTGTCAAACTTGATACATGTTGTGCAATTTCTGATAACCCCTGTTGAGAAAGGTTGACTAACTCGCGCATATTACCAAGTGCGGGAACAATTTTTTCTGCATAATTGGGAAGTGTGTGCGACAAATCTTGGAGCTGAATAACAAATGGTGGGATGACGATAATCCCGATAAGGGTTAACACGGCAAGTATAAGAACGTAGATAAGCGCGATTGCAGCAAGTCTATTTATGCGTCTTGACCACGCATCTACAATAGGTGACAACGCAGCAACGACAACTAAAACTACAAAAAAGAGGATTAATATATCACGGATGAACCAGAAAAAGAGCAACCCTAATACTACAATTGCTACCCGCAGCACTGACATATACGATATTTCCAGTTTGATGTTTTGTTTTTCCATAGTTGTATAATTTTATTATTTAATTGATGGGATTTCTAAAGTATCTTTTGTTGTCGCTTGACCGTCACTACCTATTTGTTCCATTATACCACCGCGACGCAACAGAGAGTCGTGCAACACATCTTTACTGCCAACTGCGAGAATTGTGAGTGGTACATCTCCCATGGTTTCTGTTATAACCGTTGATCCAATAATTCGTGTTCCGTTTATACTTATCGCTTCTACGCCTATATTGCGCAATGCATTGACTAGATCGACAAGTTGAGTGAGTTGAAGTGATTTATCAAATGTTATTGCGACTCCTTGACCCGTTACAACTGTTTCACCAGTTAATATCTTGAGTTCTTGAACTTGTTCATTTAAACTCGCGTCCGTTTTAGATGTCGATGATGATGATTCTGTTAATGATGACTTTTGATCTTGGAGGGTCCTTAATTCTTCTTGAAGTTTTTTGTTACCTTTGATAAGCTCCGCAACTTCTACAGAAATTGCGTTTGATTTTGTCGGATCAGTTATCTGTTCTAAGCGACCACCAACCTGAAGCTGTTGCGCAAGTAAATATCCGCAGATAATCATTACAATAAAAAGTACACTATTTTTACCCATATTATTCCTTAACCTTTGAATGCTTAATTGCAAAACCGCCATCGAACGCAGTTACGGTCACTTCTGGTGACGATTCAACATTATAAATTAAACCATTTGATTTCTGCCTGCGAAGAATATCTTTTAAATTATCGCCAGAAAGAAGCGCTTGTTTCATTTTACTTTGATCGCCAACCACTTTGATAATAAATGGATTTGCGATTTTCGTGTTGTTTACCAATATCGTATTCACAATAGAATCAACAGAAGATGTTGATACTAAGCGCTGATCGTTAATAGATATCGCCTGCGCTTTTGTACCCCACAGCACGTTAACAATATCACGTAAATCTGCTGCATGGACGATTGAATCTATCGTGACATCTTTAGATTGTGAATCTGCAAGAGTGATGACGAGACCTCTTTGTTTGAGTTGTGTTAATCCTGCAATAATTTTAAGTTCTTCTACCTGTTCTACAATACCTTTGGTACTTTTTTTAGTCGATTTAAGGGAATCTTGTTGTTTTGATATTTCATCTCTTATCGTCGATATAGAATTTTTAAGATCTGCTTGATCTGCCGTTAAGCTCGTTTTAGAGTCTTGAAGTGCAATAAATGGTGAAACAGGGTTGAACACACGCGTTTGCGGAGCTTGGAATTGCAGAGCAAAAAGTATACCGATACTTAAGCCGACCGCAAGGAGTAATAGTGTTGTTTTTAGTCGTAATACATTTTTCATATGGTCTACCTGTGGTGCCCCCGGTAGGAATTGCACCTACGACCTCTTCCTTAGGACGGAATCGCTCTATCTGCTGAGCTACGAGGGCGCGTCCATTGCGGGAGCTGAATATAGTATAGCAAACATTTATTGTAATTAAAAGCATTTGCGAGTAGTATATTCATATTCTACCTCATAAAAGGAGGAGAAGCAATTGAAAAAAACGTTCATCGAGTATTGCACAGGGCTATACATTTTGATACGCCCACTCATGGTTTTTGTCACTGTCTGGTTGATGTTTGTGTCACTCCGATTATGTGGAAAGTATATTTCGGACGATGTAGTGCGATCTACTACTATAATTTCTGCATTTGGCACGATTCTTATCATGTCTATGAATGGTATCCATGATCTATTACACGATATCAAGAAAGGGAGAACATTCGTTCATCGTCATTTGACGGTTGCAATGGCAATTGCCACTGGCGCACTCATGATTATTATCAATGTGATAATTCATAATGATCACAATCTTGGTGTAATGATCTACGGAATTATTCTCATTATTATCGCAACTCATTACTATCTATCCTATCTTTTTAGATTTTCATCAGCATTATTAGTCGGAATGAGTGCAGCGCTCGTCGTTATAGTGGGAGCAGAAATCGGTGGAAACATTACTTTTATGCATATCATTATTGCAGGAATGTCCGTCGTGCTCCTCTTCGCTCGCGAATGCTTAAAAGACATAGAAGACTACGCTATCGACAAGCAGTCAGGAGTTGTTTTTTTTATAATGGAAAATACTCCATATAAAAAAACAATACCGGTTACTTGTGGAATAGAAATAACGAAATGGTTTATATTCGGCGCATTGGTTACCAGTGTCTTGATTGGTTTAAGTGCGCGCACACATTATCCTCTTTTTTCGTTAATATGCGCGTTCACAATCAGCATTTCTATATTAGCTGATTTGGCTTATAAAAAGACGGCGATAGATTTTGCATTTTTTCTATGCTTCTGTATCTATCGTTCATATAACCGGTCAAGATGTCACTTGCCTGTTATTCTCTTTATCTTGCCAAGTTCTATTACTTCGTCGCGGAGTATCGTGGCAAGTTCAAAGTCAAGTTCTTTTGCTGCGTGTTTCATCTCTTTTTCTTTTTCTTTGATCAGACCGTCTATATTTTCTAAGTTACCGAGAGATTCTGTGGCTAACAACTCGCGAACTTTTTTTGCATGCGATACGAGTTGAAGTTCTTGAGTAATATCTTTAATTTCTTTTTGGATTGACTTGGGTGTAATGCCATGTTTTTTGTTATATTCTATTTGAATTTTTCTGCGGCGATTAGTTTCACTTATTGCTCGCTCCATTGATCTGGTGATAGTATCAGCATATAAGATAACTTGACCATTGATATTACGAGCTGCCCGCCCGATAGTTTGTATGAGCGACGTTTCACTCCGCAAAAATCCTTCTTTATCGGCATCTAAAATTGCTACTAAAGAAACTTCTGGCAAATCCAAACCCTCACGCAGCAGATTAACGCCAACAATAATGTCGTATGCGCCGGTTCGAAGTTTTGTTAACGTCTCGATTCTTTCCAGTGTGTCTACACCGGAGTGTAAGTAATGGACTTTATACTTTTTTTCTTCTAAGTACGCAGATAAATCTTCTGCCATTTTTTTAGTCAGCGTTGTTACTAACACCCTTTCTTTATTTTTAACGCGATCGTCAATGCGTGCTTTTAAATCGTCGATTTGACAGGTAATAGGCTTGATGATTATCTCCGGGTCGATAAGCCCCGTTGGTCGGACAATTTGCTCAACTACTTGTTTGGAGATTTGTAACTCATACTGACTGGGCGTTGCCGTAGTGTATATACTTTGCGTTCGCAAAGTGTCAAATTCATCAAATTTAAGCGGACGGTTATCAATGGCGCTCGGCAGACGGAAGCCGTAATCGATGAGCGTTTGTTTGCGACTTCTATCTCCCTCATACATACCCCGAATCTGCGGAATGGTAACATGGCTCTCGTCTATTACGAGTAAGTAGTCTTTAGCCTGCCCTGAGCTTGTTTGCTCTGAGTTTATCGAACGGGTCGAAGGGGGAAAGTATTCGAGCAAGGAGTGTGGTTTTTCACCCGATGCTCTGCCATCGAAATAGCGAGAATAATTTTCTATGCCGTTGACAAAACCGATCTGTTCTATCATCTCCATATCATACTTCGTTCGGCGTTCGATCCTATCCGCCTCCAATAATTTTCCTTGACTTTTAAAATATGTAACTCGTCCTTGTGCTTCAGCACGAATTGCTTTAAGCGCCTCATTGAGTGTACTTTTATCGGTTACATAATGTTTTGCTGGGTAAATATAAATATATTTTTTGCTGGCAATCACCTTTCTGCTAACCGCATTAAATACCAAAATATTTTTGATAATATCTCGTTCGATAATAATTCGGTAAATAATCTCTTCGTTAACCGGAATAATATCAAAATTTGACCCAACCACCCGGAATGTACCACGAACGAGGTTGATAGTTTGGCGGACAAATTGTTGATCGACCAATTTGGATATTAATTGTTCGCGTCGCATCTCTTGACCAAGTTCTAAAATAAGCATCTGGGTTTGGTACAGATCTGGCGAACCGATGTTGTAGATACACGATACACTGGCGACTATAATCACATCTTGGCGAGTCAAAAGCGATTGGGTAGCACTATGGCGCAAACGGTCTATCTCTTCGTTTATCTGCGCTTCTTTTTCTATATAGGTATCCGTATTGGGCATATACGCTTCTGGTTGATAGTAATCGTAATAGGAAACAAAATACTCCACAGCGTTGTTGGGAAAAAAGGAACGATATTCTTGAGTTAATTGCGCCGCTAGTGTTTTATTGTGAGCAATCACAAGTGTCGGTTTTTGAATTTGTGCGATAACATTTGCTATTGTAAAAGTTTTACCAGAACCAGTAACACCCAAAAGCGTTTGGTCTGTATATCCTTTTTTTATACCACCGACAAGCTTAGCGATCGCTTGTGGCTGGTCGCCAGATGGTTTATATTGTGATCGTAATTTAAATTGGTTCTGCTTTATCATATTTATATATCAAAACTATATACCATCTCAACCTATTCGTAAAGAAAGAAGATTATATTTATTGGATAATTAAAAATATTCCTGTATCATAGCACTATGACTATTATTATATATTCTATTGCATTGATACTTATATGTACCGGATTAATTGGTGCAATAGTTCCTATTGTACCTGGAGTGCCAATTATGTTTTTGGGGGTCGTATTAATTGCATTTTACACTCATTTTTCAGCAATATCGTTAATTACAGTTATTATTATAGGAATACTTGTATTAGCATCGCTTGCTATTGATTTTTTATCTGGAATTATCGGAGCAAAAAAAGGAGGGGCAACGCAAGCTGGATTAGGTGGAGGTTGCATTGGGTCTATATTTGGACTACTTATATTAGGACCGTTTGGACTAATACTTGGACCGGCGCTTGGTATATTTATCTTTGATTTAATTGCACGTAGATCGATCAAAAAGAGTACAAAAGTTGCAACCTATTCGCTATTGTCGTCACTTGTAGGAATTATTTTAAATGGAATTATTGCGCTTACCATTTTAATAATTTTTATTATTTCGATACTATAACCTTATCTATTAGAACTTTCTCATCTACCTAATATTAGATAATAATAGGTATTATTAGTATGTCAAGGAAAAATAAAAGTTGATTGGCGGGGGATATAGTGTCGTAACACATTCGCTCCTACAGTTGATAGCTGTTAGAACTGCTGCTGTTAGAACTGCTAAAACATATACCTTTATTCTTAAATATAAACAAATGTGCGAGTCCCTCGACTCCGCTCGGGATAAACTCCACGAGCACAACCTTAATTTAGAAAATCATCAATGTGCTTTATGGCAGCGTATACGGGAATCGAACCCGTGTTTCCAGGATGAAAACCTGGTATCCTAACCACTAGATGAATACGCCATGTTGGTAATAGTCCCTCATAAACTGCTACTATCATAATACTATGGAATAGATTTGATAGTAAAGTTGAAGTGGGAAAAACCTGGTATACTAACCGCTAGACGAACAGGCTAAAAAATTATTGTTTGCTTCGTCGCGGAGTCTATCCCGCAATGTCGGGGCTCCTCGCAATGACTTCTCGGTTGCGATTGTACCTTATTTCTTCTCTTTTTTCAACAAATGTATCTCTTTAACTAATTCATGTAATGATTCGCGGATTTCGGGGACAACCTCGTCGAGTGGTTGTTCTAGCTTTTTGACTGTTTCGTTCGAAATATCATCGTGCTCTTTTTGCACATCATCAAGATCTTCGGTAATATCTTCTATATCTTCCTCAATGTCATCTATACTTTCTTCGATATCATCGATATTCTCTTGATGTCTGTTGACTGCGCGCTGAATAAATATCGCAAGATATATTGCTTCGAGCGAAACTATTGTTGTGAGGATAAGCAGTATCGCATCAAAATTAACATGTAAAAAGTATAACGAAAATATACCGACAAAAAATAATGTATGCACAAGCAACGATGATGTCGATCCTATCCATGATGTCGCATTATCGGATAGTCTATCAAGTATACTTTTTTCAGGATGGGATATCACAACCTCCTTACTACGTTTGAACTCCTCTTGGTGGACCGCCTGGGACTTCGAGCGTCGCTTCGCTCCTGTGGGAAATCCTCGGTTTCCCAACTTTCCGATGCGGGAAACTCCCGTTTCCCGACCCCCTCCCTGTTCGAGTCCTATGTGGTGGACCGCCTGGGACTCGAACCCAGAACCAATACCTTAAGAGGGTACTGCTCTACCATTGAGCTAGCGATCCTTTACTTCGACGAATGCGGTAAGGAGAAGTTATTAATAAGTATTTCTTTTTTTTCTCGTCTCCAATCTTTGATGATTATTTCTCGTTTGCGTGCATCTGATTGATTATGAAGCATCTCGTACCATACTAATGTGACAGGTCGTCTCTGAGCAGTGTAGCGTGCGCCTTTTCCTGAATTATGTACTGTGATACGTCTACTCAGATCCGTAGTAATTCCAGTATAGTATGTTTTATCACAACAAATAATTATATATACAAACCAAGATTTTGATTTCATATTGTAATCTTCTCACTCTTCTCGCTACACTCGAAGTAAAGTTCTCGTAATCTTCTCACTTCGTTCGAAGTAAATGGCGCCCCCGGAGGGAGTCGAACCCCCAACCTTGACGTTAGAACCGTCCTGCTCTATCCATTGAGCTACGAGGGCATACTTTCTTACTCTTCTCACTACGTTCGAAGTAAACGAAATAAATGGGGTGGTCGACGGGAATTGAACCCGTGATAGGAGAGCCACAATCTCCTGTGATACCATTTCACCACGACCACCATAAATGGTACGCCCGGAGGGATATAAACGCGGACTTCGTCATTCGGGCAACCCACGGTTTCCCGACATTCCTCTAACAGGAAAACAACTGTTTTCCCGACCCCTTTCGTGGTTCAAATCCTTCTATGGTACGCCCGGAGGGATTTGAACCCCCGACCTTCTGGTCCGAAGCCAGACGCTCTAATCCGCTGAGCTACGGGCGCATATCGTCATTACATTCCTCTACGTAAACCATTTCATCACTATTTTATCCAATGTAAACACTATTCATAGTTTACACCGAGTATAGCGAGGTGGAGCGGGTAGAGGGAGTCGGACCCTCGTCTTCAGCTTGGAAAGCTGACATAATAGCCGTTATACGACACCCGCCTATGTTCAATCTCTTTAAAAAGCTAAGCACAAGCAAAGAGATTTCACTTCGGCAGGCAAGCCCGCTTGATCTATCATATTATTCTTTGCCAGTTTCTAGAACTATTTCTATGATTATTATACCCTATTTTATCTTGGATGTCTATTCACTTGAGAGCGTATTGTGTCAGCGGACAATTGGCATGGTCGTGTTTTCTTGCGGTACAAAATTGTCTCCCATATTCTATTAACTGATAGGTTATAGAAAACCATTTTTCTTTGGGCAACAATTTCATCAGATCCTGTTCTACTTTTTCTGGTGTTTGAGCATCTGACATGCCGAGTACATGCGAAAGACGCAATACATGCGTGTCAACGGCAATTCCCTCTACCTTCCCAAATGCATTGCCCAGAACTATATTTGCTGTTTTTCTGGCTACACCGGGCAATGATACAAGGTTTTCCATAGTATCAGGAACATGACCGTGGTATTTTTCTGTGATGATCGTTGCCGCTTCACGTATATTTTTTGCTTTGTTGTGATAGAAGCCGGTTGACCTGATATCGTGCTCAAATTCCTCCAGTTGAACTAAGATATAATCATTAATTTTAGTATATTTTTTAAATAATTTTTCCGTAACTCTATTTACCATCATATCGGTACATTGTGCGGAGAGAATTACCGCAACAAGCAGCTCAAAATTATTTGAACAATTGAGAGCTATATGCGCATTTGGGTAGAGCACATCAAGTTCGTGAAGCAGGGCATGTAGCTTCTCTTGTTTGTTCATATCATCATAATACATCTTTACCCACGGCTTGTGAAATATGGGTAAAACCATCATTATAAAGAAGTTCTACGAGACCCTTGTTTATCTCCCCTATGAGTTGAGGTCCCTCAAATATCATCCCCGTGATTAATTGTATGAGTGACGCGCCATATTTTATTTTGGTATATGCGTCTTGTGCAGAAAATACACCACCGCACCCTATTATAGTATATTTTCCTTTTGTTTTTGTATAGATATATTTAATTTGCTGGTTTGATAGTTCTTCTACAACTTTTCCGCTGATACCACCGTGATTAGGTATATTTTTATCATATATACGCAAACTTTTATTTTTTCTGTCTTTAGTAAGATTAGAACACACAAAACCTGCTACGGTATATTTTTTTACAACTAAAAGAATAACATCGATCTCTGTATGTGTCAGATCGGGTGGGAGTTTAATATATATTGGTTTTTGAGACTGAACACGTGTTATCGCCAAAAGAAGTTTATTAAGTTTTATAGGATTGCTAAACGGTTGTCCACCATATGCGTTAGGGCAACTTATATTGATTGTGTCATAATCGCCAATTTTGCTCATCGTGGTATATGCCTTAACATAATCTGCAATTGCACTAGTTGTTGATACCGTATGCATATCATTTGTCTTTGCAATGCTTATACCGACGGGCAAAGTATATTTTTTACTTCGTAAACGCTTGTGTATTGCACTGCATCCATCGTTTTTAAGCCCGTAATAGACAACGATACCTCGAGATTTTTTAAGACGCCATAAGCGTGGTTTTGGATTGCCAACACATGGTCTGCCCGTGATAGACCCTACTTCTATAAACCCAAATCCGACACAGGGTATAATATCGGTAAGTTGAGCATTTTTATCAAACCCTGCTGCAAGACCGATAGGATTGGTAAATGTAATACCGTTAATTGATTGCTCTAGCATCGTATTTGAGTACCTGAATATATAAGAAGTGATGAAACGAGCTACCGAATGCTTTCCAAGAAATATGCCGACGTGGATCATCCTGTCGTGCACGTCCTCCGCATCAAACAAAAAAAATATTCTCCTAAGAATATTTCTGTATAAAAAACCGATTATCAGTTGCATATATTAATTATACTCTTTAGCAAGACTCATTACTACTGCCAACGTTTACATCGAACGATGTGAGATGGTCGCAATT
>Ga0100388_10000339_pt1 | contig 44846 bp, 34 predicted proteins | sample CryGeymeta201512_FD_81536 | JGI IMG/M metagenome (GOLD analysis project Ga0100388, IMG submission 81536) | Groundwater microbial communities from Crystal Geyser aquifers in Utah, USA - Crystal Geyser metaG 2015-12 | ecosystem: Environmental > Aquatic > Deep subsurface > Groundwater | place... | reverse complement strand
GAGGTCCGTGAGACTTGGGGCGACACGCCAGAAATGGTCGTTCAGCGTCAGGTCCCCGAATGTGGCGCCAAGATCGGCAATTCGATCCATGTAGAGCTGCAAATGACGCTGTTCATCGACGATGATGTGGGCGAGTCCCATGCGATAGGCTTTGGGGGCGTCAGGAAAGGCCAACAGTGCCCAAGCCATCAGTTCCAACGCCATCAACTCGTGGTTTGCAAAGGTATGGAGACAACGCACCCGCATTTCTGGGTCATGCATCGCGGCGGGCGCAGGAAGTCTTTTGCGGGTCCGGCGATCGCCGATGGCCAGATGTGGGGGACGGCCGGGTTCACGCCAGGCCCGGGCGGGCTCGACAAGATCGTCGCTCAGCGTGCGCAGTCCGCCTTCTGGAACAAAAAGTTTGTCCTCAAGCGTGGTGCCCATCAGCACTTGTTCGGCGAATTCGACCAGACGCATCGTTTAACCCTGCATACGTTCCATCACGCGAGAGAACGCTTGTTTGGATTCCGAAATGACCTCAGCGACGTCCCAGCTGGTGAGTTGACGGTTGTCGACCACCTGTCGGCCCGACGCGAACACATGGCGCACGTTGGCGCGGTGTGTGGCGTAGACAAGTCGTGAGTACATCGATCCTGCCGGATTGGTGCCGGGATCGCTGTCGATGTCGACCACGACGAGATCGGCCTTCTTGCCGACTTCGATGCTGCCCACTTCATTGTCGATGCCCAGCGCGATGGCGCCATCGATGGTCGCAAGGCGAAGGACACGTTCCGCGGGCATGGCTTCAGGACCATGAATGGGTTTCTGGATCAACGCGGCCAGACGCATCTCGATGAAGGCATCCATGTTGTTGTTGCATGGTGCGCCGTCCGCTCCGAGCGATACCTTCACCCCAGCTGCATCAAAGCGCGGCATGTTGGCGATTCCGCTCGCCAGCTTCAGGTTTGAAGATGGGCAATGCGCGATGGCGGTCTTGGTGCGTTTTAGGATTGCGATGTCCGCGTCGGTCAAATGCACGCCATGGGCAAACACACTGCGGTCTCCAGCGATTCCGACACGTTCCAAGAACTCGATATTTGAGCAGCCGTAGTTTTCCTGCGCCCAGATATTTTCGAACTCGGTTTCGGAGGCATGCGTGTGAACAAAGACACCGAGTTCTGCGGCGGCTTGGGAAACACCACGCAGCAGTTCCTCGGTGCATGACACCGCGAATCGTGGCGCGAAGGCGTAGCGGATGCGCCCGTCGTATTTGCCATCCCAGGCTTCGCAGAGGCGAATCGCCTCACGAAGCGAGTCCTGAGTGTTTTCCATCAGGCTCGGTGGAACTTCTACCGGGTGGTCCATATGGCATTTGCCCACAAACGCGCGAATCCCGGAATCTGCGACCGCTTCGATCACGCTCTCGGTATGCCGGACGGTTGCCATGTCGAGCAGTGTCGTGGTGCCTCCAAGAATCAGTTCCGACAGCCCCAGTCGCGCCGATGCGTGAAGCTCGTTCGGTTCAAGCGCCCCCTCATAGGGCCAGATTCGGTTGCGCAGCCAGTCGATGAGCACCATGTCATCGGCGCTGTTTCTCATCAGAGTTTGGCATAGGTGCACGTGGGTTTGGACAAATCCAGGGATGATCGCTGTTCCAGCGCAATCGATCTCGCGGTCGACGGTCGTGTCGAGCTCTCCGACTGCAATGATGCGGTCATTTTCGATGACGATGTCACCTTGGACGATTTGCATCGTCTGATTCATGGTCACAATCGTGGCGTTTTTGAGACGAATTCGCACCGTTTATTCCTTCTTGAGAATTCCGAACTTGATGGCAAGCGGTCTGAGATTGATGGCCGGGTTGCCGATTTGCCGCTGGACAAAACGATCTACCACGGTCTGGTGAATCTTGTCGCGGTATTGCCCGGCCCACCTATCCTTGTCGGCCAAAAACTGGTCACGATCAGGTTCTTGTCGAGCCACGAGATGAGCGACAAAAACTCGCTCTCTGGACAAGATCAACTTCGTGGTCGGACGAGACGGTTTCAGTTTGAATGCTTCGACCAGTACCTCCGGGGCCAGGCCGTATTCGGGGATCGCACCGTTGGGATTGTAGTCAAAATCTCGTAAGATTTTCATGTCCAGGCCGAGCTTCGAGATGGCCTTTTGGGCTTTCTCGATTTTGGCGTCGTCGGGAGTTTTGCCCATTTTTGCGAGCAGTCGCCGGGCCTTTTTCAGTTTGGCGGCGACCGATGGGATGGCGCTGGTGCTCCGCATGATTTCCGCAGCAATTTCTCTGGAAAGGCCGCGATTGAGTTCGGTGGTACTGGATTGTTCAAACCCAATAACTCTCCATGCGTAGGCGCCTCGTGGACCGGAAAACTGAACGCCGACATCACCAGGTTTGCCCATAAACGCCTTGCCGCTCTCTTGCCGAATCATGTGGACGTTGTGTTGGGCTTCGAGTCCGGTGGCCAATGCGATTTCAAGAACATCTTTGCCGTCTACGAGCAGCTTTCGGGCATCTTCGAGCTTATCCTTGGTCGCGTCTGTCGCGGCCAGGACATCCATGATGACCCGCATGGGTTGGCGAAAGCGATTGGGGTTCTCGTCAAAGAATTTCTGGATTTCGTCGGGGTGATTCTCGACAAATTTGTCAATTTCTTGGGAGGTAGGAACGTTGTCCAACGCGACCACGGCGAGCGAAACAGTGTTGTGTTCGAATGCCCAGGCTTCCCAGAGTTCGGTGTCGTCGATTTCCTGAACCAGAAGATCAGCCAGTTTGGTGCGCGCAATCTCGTCTCTGCCGACTCCAAAGAAGTCTTCATTGGTGAGGTGAAGTGATTTCAGAATCACATCAAAACGTTCCGGGTGATCAAGAAGCCATACAAAACCGCGGTATTGTGGCTCCGATCGATATAGGGCGATCACGTCCTTATCCGAGATCTCGATGTTTCGACGGGCGATCTCGCTTTGGACGACCTGACGCGACAGGACGGCATGGGTGGTCGTGAACTGAACGGTCGGGGTGGCCAGGTTTTCAAAGGGCACGGCGGGATAATCGCCTTTCGCCGCGTCTGGTGCGAAGAGGCTTCCAAGCCGCACCGCCCGCTCGAAATCTCCCAGTGTGACTCGAAAATCGCCGACTTTCCCGATCTCGGTTTCCTCGGTAGGCATCGGGCCTTCGAGGTAGCGGATGTGGGGATTATGGCCGGAGTCGTCGCCCATATCTGTTGCGGTCTCAGAGGGAGCCGCGATGGTCGTTGCGTCTGGCTCCTGCGGTGTTTCTGCGGTCTTCCGAGAACACGCGGCAAGAGTGAGGATTAGAATGAAGATCGTAAGTCGCATTTTTGTTTTGCGAACCCTCTGAGTGTCTGATAGAAAATCGCCCTCGTTTTCCGGCGTCATCTTAGGCGTCCGGGCGAGTTTCGTCGATCCCTAAACATATCGGCGTGCTGCTTCAGTGACTCCCGGTAAACTTCTCCATAGCTACCGGATCAGTACAGAGCGGCCCGCATGATGACATGGAGAGCCTTATGGCAAAGTTAAGCCCCCTGCAGCGCACCAAGAAAGATTTCGGAACCAAAGAAGACTTGGCGAAGAAGGTCATCGGATTTCTCACCAAGCCTGAGGACGAAGAGCAGGCAGCGTTTGAGCATCGTGTGAACACGATGAGCAACACCAAGTTGCTTCGTCTCAACGATGCACATAATGCCCTCGCATCGAAGTTTGGTGGCAAGGAAGCCCTCGTCGAGAAGATCACCAAAGCGAAGTTCAACGGCATGAACGCTGACTACGCCAAGAAGATCGGTGGTTTCACTGCACCTAAGCTTATCGACCTCGCTCGTCAGCATGGCGTGAAGTCATAATTTTTTCCGAAAAATTGTTAAAAGTGTCGTTCAGCGGCCGTTTCTGCGCCCGAGAGGCGTGTTGACGGCCGTTTCTGTTTCGACGGTGTCTTGTAAGATTGAGCAACAGCGACTACCCTACTCGGTCTAAGTTGCCGTGAGGCGCGACCTTGACGTGTGTCAAGCCACCGCATCAGCTTCAGCAGCTTAGACACCTTCGTTCGGTCCTTCGCAGGTCTGCACAGGAGATCCATGGCGACGGAATACATGATTGGTGATAAGGCTGTTTACCCTGCACAGGGCGTGGCCGAAATCGTTGGAATTGATTCCAAAGAGATTATGGGCACCACGCAAACGTTCTACGTTCTGCGTGTGTTGGACTCCGACAAGAAAATTCTCATTCCCGTGGGTAAGGTCGATGATGTGGGCTTACGCACCATCATCAGCACGCGGGAAATCGAGGAAGTCTACGACATCCTCCGGGAACGTAACGTCGATTTGAATACTCAGACATGGAACCGTCGTTGGCGCGCCTATGTCGAGAAGATTCAGACAGGAAGTCCATTCGAGATCGCGGAAGTTCTGCGAGACTTGAATCTACTCAAGCACCAAAAGACTTTGAGCTTCGGCGAAAAGAAAATGCTTGAGAGCGCACGGCGACTACTGGTTCAGGAGTTGGCGATCGCCAAAGAGTCTTCTGAAGAAGCGGTTACCGAAGAAATCGAGCACATCTTCGCAGCTTGATTTACGGTGCCGAGGAACCTCGGCACTCTTGATCGCATTGACGTTTTTGGATGTCTCGCTGCACCGCTCCTGATTAACTCCCCACACAGATCCAAATAAATTGGGAAGCTCGTCATGTGCGTTGCGTTGGCGCACGCCATGGCCGCGGCGAGCCTGACGGCTATCTCAGCCAGTACTCGACCTGGAGGTCACTCTGCAGGTGGGACGTCATCTGGGATGCGCTGGGGCGATTCCTCAGGGGCTTTCGTAGAGTCGTCGGTTGGTTCGTCTGTGGATTCGGAAGGTTGTGACGGGATCTGTTCGTTGGGAGCGATCTCGTTGCTGCCACCGGTCACTTCTGTTTCAGCGTGTTGAGAGCGGCACTCCGAATCGCAAGAGCGTCGGTCATCTGCACAGGCTGTGTAGTCGCCAGGATGCCGTTCCGTGCACTGGGCGAAATTCATCGCGCAGAAATCCAGACAGCGAGGCGGGCCTTCGGCCGAGATGTTCTGGCCACCGCCACTGCATCCAATGCCAAGCCCAAGAGCGGCGATCATGACGAATAGGATCTTCATAGGGTTCTCCATGTGCGTGCAATGTCTAGCAGCGCGCTTGCCATGCCGTCCACGGCGACTTTCAAACAGTCCTCGTCGACGTCAAAATATGGGGTATGCAACATGTGCACGATGCCTTTCGCTTCGTTTCGAACACCCAGAAAGAGGTAACACGAAGGCACACGTCGTGAGAACGATGCGAAGTCTTCTGCGCCCATTTGTGGTTCATGAGCGACAATTCGCTCGTCACCAAGTCGAGCCTTGAGGTGGTCGACGACACGGCGTTCAAGTTTGGTGTTGTTGGCGGTAAGACGTGCTCCAGCCGTAAACGTCACCTTGCCCTCGCCTGCGAGTCCTTGCGAGATCCCTTGCACCACGCGTTCGACTTCTTTCATGGCGAGTTCGGCAGTCTCGTCCGAGAGTGTGCGCAGGATGCCGGTCAGCCGAGCGGTGTCGGCGATGATATTATAAGAGTTGCCGGCCTCGATCTTTCCGATGGTGAGGACACAGGCGTGTCTGGCGTCGACGCGACGCGAGGTCACGGTTTGGAGCGCGGTGATGACCTGAGCTGCGATCAGGACCGCATCCACTCCCTCGTGGGGATAGGCTGCGTGCGCTTTCTTGCCTGTGATTTCGATCTCAACGAGTTCAGAGCGTGCCCAGACGGGGCCGCCCGTATACCCAATTTTTCCGACATCCAGCGTGGGCATCACGTGGAATGCAAACGCAGCATCTACTGCAGGGTTCTCGAGCGCTCCTTCAGCCACCATGCGCTCGGCACCGATGGGCGCATCGACAGGTGAGGCTTCTTCTGCGGGTTGGAAGACGAATTTGATCCGACCGTGAAGGTGTTTGGTCTGAGTCGAGAGCACCTTCGCGATGCCCAACCCAATCGTCGTATGCACGTCATGTCCGCACGCGTGCATAATGCCGGGCTCCTCGGAGCGGTAGTCGACATGGTTGAGTTCGTGGATGGGCAATGCGTCGATGTCGGCGCGGAAGAGCAGGGTGGGGCCATCGTGTTGCCCCTCAAGGATGGCGATCACGCCGGTGTCGGCGCATCGGGTGGTCGTGAAGCCAAGCTCCTGCAGTTTTGATTCGATGAACTCAGCCGTCTTATGTTCGGTGAATGAGAGTTCGGGCTGGGAGTGCAGGTGGCGTCGAATGGCCACCAGTTCTTCACTCGATACATCTAGTTTCATCGTCGTCTCCAAATTATCGCTAAAAAGCCGAGGACGACCAGTCCCATGGGTGTTGGGGCCTGGTGCAATACCCCGCAGCCACAGCCGGCTTCTTCCAAAACATCGTCGATTCCAATTTCAGGAATCCCTGCATCAGCAAGGCCCATGTCTGGATTGTAGTCAGGTGTTTCCGTGAAGGTTAAGGCGTATTCGTACATGCGATTGCCGACCGAATCATAACTAAGCAGTCGCAGGCCGTTTTCGTCGCCGACAATCGCCGCAGGCGGATACGCCCCTATCGCATCAAGCCGTGCCATGCCGGGAGAGTCCCCATTTGCGTCGACAAAACGTAGGAAGACGTTGGATTCCGTCACGAATGAAATGACCAGGTAGTCTGGGGCTCGCCACGATTTGGTGGGTGGGCCGAGGACCACGAAGCCGCCATCCGCAAATTGGTAGGTGGAATCGAAGGTGACGCTGGTCAGCTCTCGCCCGGTATCATTGGTGGTGGCGATCTCGGTGGAAACCGAGGCGTCGTTGGGATCGAGCCAGACAAGGTTAAGGACCCCAGCCGCGTAAAACATGCTGACCAAGGCTTTGTTTTCCCAAGGATCGTCAAGAGGTTTGAGTTCCTCGACGCCCTCACGACCGTCGTAGTTGAAGAACTGCAACCCCTGAAGCCCAAGGGAATCCAAAACAACGATGAAGGTTCCATCTGGTCGAACTGTGGCTTCCACCGGAATTCCGCCGCCTGACTGGCCGATCGTCAGGCCTGAGCGAATCAGATCTCCTGAGGTCACATTGATCACGTGGGCCTGAGCGATGAATTTATCGTCGAGGCCGATCGTGAGTTTGCCGATCGTGAAGGCCAATAATTTATCGGACTCCGCACTGTAAACCATGGTGTCGAATGCAGTCAGGTAGTCGCCTAAGAAGACTCCCGTTCCACTTGGTCGGGCAGAGGCCGCTACGAGTTCGACGTCCCGTATTTTCCAGCGCTCGATGCCGTCGCCGTCGACAAAAACGGTAACTCCAGTGACTTCGCCAGGCAGGGCTTGTGGGTTCTTGGTGCGCAGGAAGAAGCCGCCTGTGGGGTGGGCGATCATCCCAACGCATTGGGTTGGTTGCTCATCAACGACGTAGCGATAAACGCTCGCATCTTTTGTCGTGGCGACGACGACTGAGCAACGAACGTTTGAGGCCTCACCCGTCGTGGTTGCGATGAGGGTCGACTGGTCGGCGCCAGCTTGAATGATCGATTCCGTGAGCGGAAACGCGCCAGGCATGGCGTAATCACGCAATGCAACGCCGCTTACCTCGACATCAGCGAGTGCAGGAGCTGACGCGAATAGGATGCCGAGGAATAGGAGTAGGGCGGATTTGCGCATGACTTCAGAGTTGGAAGATCAGGAAACGAAGGATCTTGGTCATATCCTGATTTACGCCGCCTTGTCGTTCATTATGAAACGATGTGTACGTGACGGTGCCGCCTGACGTGGCTTTCCAGGTGAGCAAAAGCGGAGCGTTCGCTTGAACGTTGGCGCTTGCTGGGCACGGGTTTCCGAAGAAGCCACTTTCAGCAGGGCCGCAGAGTTTTGCTGTTCCAGAAAGGTGAACGACCGCAGTGGGGTCCGCTCCGTCGAGCACTGCCCAGTTATTATTGATGATGTTATTCGCCGGATCGTGGGGGAATTCGATGGTGGCCGTTTGGCTGTTCAGGACCGCCTGCAGTGCGGGGCTAAGCACGTTAGCTGTGATCGTCTGCGGTGCGTATCCGACGCGTGCCTCGCTAATTGCGGTGTCGGTTCCGTGCATGTCCATGATTTCTGGGAAGGCCGCTTCGGCCCAAGGTGCTGCCCAGTCTGCGACATAAAGTGATCCCCCTTGATTCACGAAATTTCGAAGATTCGCTGCAATGATTGGCCGAGGGTCTGGGCCAAAGAACGGCGCGAGTTTGTTGTAGAGATCGCCGCAATTGATGAAAATGATGTCGTACGCTGCCATCGCGGTCGGGCTTTGAAGAAAAGTCGTCGTCGCGTTGATCTGCGAGGCGTCATCGCCCTTGAGGTCATAGGCGAGGTTCAATCCGCCGATGATGCCCTCGACGTGGTCGTAGGCGCCGCCGATGACCGCGATTTTAACCGCTGCGGCGTCTAAGCAAATCTTGTCGGACGAGGCCGTCAGGTCGGTGGTTTCGTTGGCGCGAATGAAAACGATTGTAACCGCCGAAAATGAACCGATTTCGATTTTCAGGTCGTGTTGTCCGCTGGGGATATCCGACAGTTCGAAAACCCCCATCCCATCGGTTCGTGCAGTGATGGTGAAAGGAAGGCCGGTCGCGCAATCCACGCCGGTGACGGTTACGTCGGCCGTCGCGAGGACGTCGCCGTTGGGTGAGCATGCTCGTCCGCGCAGCATGCCGAGTCCACAAACCGCGGGGGGCAGGTCTGGGGTATTCATGTCGGCTTCGCCGCTCATGTCTGTCCCGACGCCCATGTCTGTCTCAACACCCATGTCTTCGACGTTATTGGTCGAGTTATTGGTGTCGTTGTTCGGTGTGACGTTGTTCGAGCCGTTATTGCTGGCGTTGTTATTGGCCGTATTATTGGCCGTATTATTGCCGGTAACGATGGTGGCACACGAGTTGTCGATCGCGTTGTAGCGTTCACCGAACTCGCATGTGGGCTTGCCCGTGTTCGATGTGGTGTCATCGCTGCACGCCAAAATGCCCATCAAGCTCAACAAAAATCCAACCAATTTCCAGGACATTCTTTCTTCTCGTTCAAAGGCGTTCGAAGCGCCCGTGTTTATGCTGTTGAAAGCATCGGAACGGTAGCAGAAACACTTACATGTCGCAAAAGTGGCCTGCTTTCCAAATCCTTGATTTTCGGACCTGAATCTTTCTGAAAAACACCATGGATCGATTGAATTTCCAGTGTCTCGTTTGCTATGTTCCCGTCGAAAATCAACGCGTATTTGAAAACATAAGTTTTTCAGAGGGTTAACGAATGAATTGGTCTAAGTGGCTTGCGGTTATGACCGTGGTTTTAGCGGTTGGTTGCGGATCGGATGATCCCGCCAACCCTTCAAAAAATAATACGAACCCCAATAACAACACGAATAATACCGTGAATGACATGGGTTCGGACGCATCGGATGCCACCAATAATACGGTTGCAGACATGGGCGGCGACGACGGTTTGGACATGACCGACCCCGGCTGCCAAGACGAGTGCGCGGCGGGCGAACAGGTTTGTTCTGACACAGCAGGGTACCAAACATGCGGTCAGTACGACCTCGATGTGTGTTTGGAGCTTTCGCCGATCGTCGCTTGTGCGGTCGGGTATTCTTGCGAGACCGACCGTTGCGTTCCTCCATGCCGCGATGAATGTCCTGTGGGCGGAACGATCTGTGTCGACAACGATACCGTCGCCCATTGTGGCAATTTTGACGCTGACTTCTGTCGTGAATCCGGCGCCCCAATCGATTGTGATGCTGGCGAGCGTTGTGAGCAGGGGGCTTGTATCGATTCGACGCTTCCTTGCAGTGATGAATGCACAACAGCGGGCGAGTCGATTTGTTTTGGAGACACGACCCGTGTTTGCGGAAACTTCGATAGCGACACATGTTTGGACCTTGGCGCACCGGTTTCGTGTGGGCTTGGCCAACAGTGCTCGGCCGGCCAATGCGTTTCGTTTTGCACCGATGAGTGTTCGACCGCAGGCGAAACCGAATGTGCGGGCGATGGCGTTCGCACTTGTGGCGACAACAATAACGACGGTTGCTTCGAGTGGAGTCCAGTCGTCGGTTGTGCCGGTGGGACCTTCTGTTCGTCAGGCAGCTGTGTCGATACGTGCGTCGATGAATGCGCAAATGCGGGTCAATTCGTCTGTACACCCGATGGTTCGGGCGTTTCATCGTGCGGCCAGTATGACGGTGATCTTTGTCTAGACCGCTCCAGCGGCATCCCATGTCCAGGCGGTTTCAGCTGCCAGGGCGGGCTCTGCATTGCCTCGTGCACCAATGATTGCAATCCAGGCGACGCACCACAATGCGCCACAGCCGGTCAGGCTCTTCAGACATGCGGCAATTACGATGCTGACCCCTGCTTCGAATGGGGCGGAGACGTAACTTGCCCAGGTGGTGCAGCGTGTTCCGCAGGTTCTTGCCAGATTCCATGCACCGATGAGTGCACGACGAATGGGACCGCCGTCTGCAACGCGACGAACACGGGTTTTTCGACCTGCGGACAGTGGGACGTGGACTCGTGCCTCGAAAACTCTCAAGAGACCGCGTGCCAGAACTACGAAGTGTGCAGCGCAGGCGCATGTGAGCTTGGGCCCACACCAAACGCGATCGTGATCAACGAGATTTTGGTTAACAGCCCGGGTACGGATTCGCAGAGCGGCAATATCTTGTTCATCGAACTCTTTGGCCCGGCGAATGTCAGCCTCGATGGTTACGTGATTGCTGGTGTGAATGGTTCGGACGGAGCCACGTACAACTCGATTACGTTGAATGGCGAAGTCATGGGTGCGGACGGCTATTTTGTGATCGCCCACCCTGCGGGCGCCCCAGAACTTCTGGCACTCGCCGATTTGACCGATTCGAAGGTCGACTTCCAAAACGGTCCCGATTCGGTTCAGTTGCGTTGGCGCACACGAGTTGTGGACGCGATCGGATATGGAACCTTTGGCGCAAACGACACCTTTGCCGGTGAAGGCACCGGGATTGCCGCACCAAGCGAAGGCCAGAGTCTTTCGCGAAATGCTGCCCATGCGGACACCGACGACAACTCGGCTGACTTTGCAGCGCTGGCTGTTCCGAGCCCTCGCGGCAACGTAGCGACTTGCATGGACGATTGTTCGATGAACGCAACGCGGTGCTCGGGAACAAGTATTGAATATTGCGGTAATTACGACGCCGACGCCTGCCTTGAGTGGGGCGGCGCTGCAGCATGTCCGGTGATGGGCGAATCTTGTGTCGGTACGACGTGTCAGGCGCCCTGCAGCAACGAATGCCCCGCAATGGGTGATACTCAATGTCTGGGTCAGCAAGTCTCGACGTGTGGCAACTACGACGCCGATTCTTGTGTCGAGTGGTCGGTGGCATCGAATTGCCCCGGCACTCAAGTCTGTATCGCCAACGCATGTCAGGACCCAACTGCCCCTGAGGTCGTTCTGATTTCGCCGCAAGGAACGATTCAGACGACTCAGGGAAACACCCATCGCATCTTGGCGGATGCTACGCCCTATGCCGGTCGCCAGATCGCTTCGGTGAAGTATTACGCCAACGGTGTCGAGCTTGGGACCACGACTGCGACGCCTCATGAGTTTTTCTACACGATTCCGGCAAACCAACCCACGAATAGTCAGGTCACGATTCAAGCCAAGGCTCAAGACAGCCTGGGGCTGATTGGAAATTCGGGATTGGCCTACTTGGACGTCAAAAACGACGCGCCTTTGGCCACCTTTACCGCCACCATCACGAACACGACGACTGTGACCGTGGATGGGTCGGCAGTGTCGGATACCGAGACTTCAGGAGCCAACCTTGAGGTGTGTTGGGATTGGAATGACGACGGCGTCTGTGAGACGGCTTACAGCACGACTAAGATCACGTCGCACGACTTTGGCGCATCCGGTACCTACACCGTTCGCATGAAGGTTCGCGATGCCGTGGGGCAGACTGCCGAGACGACTCGTCAGGTCTCATTTGCCGACATTCAGTACATCGGTGGATCCGACGTTACGACCACACTTTGGTACGGAACGATCATCGTCACCGGCGACATCAATATTCCAGCCGGAAACACGCTGACCATCGCGCCAGGAACCGACGTGCTCTTCGTCTACGCAGACGTCGACGCTCCGGCAAATGTGGGTGACTACCGAATCACGGTCGCCGGAAATCTCTTGGTGAACGGAACGGCAGCTGAGCCAGTGGTGTTCTCGGGCCAAAGCCAGACAGCGAAGAAGAAGGGCGGCTGGGATCGCATCGTCTTGACCGGCGCCGGTTCGGTCATCAATCACGCCATCATCGAATACGGAGATGTCGGGCTCGAAGCCAAGTCCAACGTGGTCTTGAATAATGTCGAGATTCGACAGGCGGGCTCGGATTGCATCCGCTTGGATAACGCTGATAACGCGTCATTGACCGATGTAACGACCCACGATTGTGCCAACGATGGCGTTGCGGTTCTTGGTGGGTCGATTGGAGTGCTGATCGACCAACTCAGCACATTTGCAAATGGACAACATGGATTGAGCGAGAAGACGTCGTCGAATGTCACCCTTACAAATTCATCGTTCGCGACGAATGGTCAGGACGGCATCAACGTTTCGTTGACCTCGACGTTGAACCTGTCCGAATCAACTGTTGAAAACAATATCGGTGCAGGGATCCGGATGTCCGGTAACACCGGCGGGAGCCTCCAACACAACAAGATTCGTCAAAATGGCGCAGAAGGCGTTGGGTTGGTGACGGATGCTTCTGGGAGTCCGTCACCGGTGATTCAGTACAATAATATTTACAGCAATGCCTCGACTGGATCGGCCGCAGTTACGGTCGCAAGTCCCAATATCTCCGCCTCACAGACCTGTTGCGCGACTTCAACATCGTCGTTGTATACCGCGCCGGTTGGTGCAGTGATTCGTCGTGTGTACGTGAATTACGACGAGGGGACCGACAGCAGTTCACGTGTCAGCGGTAAACTGCTTGACGGTGCTGGGCTGGTGATTCGATCCTTCACAAGCGATTTTGCGGGTTGGGTTTATGTTCCCGATGGGGCAACGGGATTGCGAGTCAGCGTGACGGACACAGGGGCCTCAGGCTCCGTCGATACGATCACGATCACCAGTGTCGAGTATGTTGAGATGACGGGTGACCGTGATGTTGTTACGGCAGCCGACTCGGGTACCGTCGACATGCGTTATAATTATCTTGGCACTTTCCCGAATGTACTGGGACGGGTCGCGATGTCTCGCACCAATGCTCTAAATTTGCATGGGTTTGTTGGGGTTGCTTTTGGCCCCACCTGGGATGTGGGTCCATACAAAGCGGGTTCAGTGGGTGGTCAGACTTGGTCCGGCACGATCTACGTGACAGGCGATGTCACCGTGGCCGCCAATGAAGTGCTGAACATCGCTGCAGGTACGCAGGTGCTCTTCGTAAACCACGATCAGGACCTCGATTTGGATGGTGATTTCAGCATCACGGCGACGGGCTCGATGGTCGTAAATGGTGCGATTGCAAACGTCGTTCGGTTCGCCGGATACGGTGCTATCGAACCTGATATGTTCCAGACCATTAACCTGAACGGCAGTGGTGCCAATGCGAGTTCGTGGTCCGATGTCTTGGTGGAGAATGGCAAAACAAGCGTAACGCTTCGTGGGGGTTCAACCCTGACCCGCGTGGAAGCACGAGGTGATAGCGGTCATGGTTTTCATATCGTTTCGGGCTCAGGAGCAACACTCACGCGTTGCATCGCTGATGGCGCTGCCTCCGACGGCCTACATGTAACGAGCGCTACACTCGTTGCGGTCTCGCGCCTCACCACGCGCAACAACGTAGGAGACGGCGTGGTCGTCGAGTCCAATGCGACGCTGACGATGGAAGACTCCACCATTCGCGATAACGGCGGCCACGGTATTCGGGTGGAACGGGCCTCTCCGGCCTTGAATTACAACCTCATCACCTACAACGGCGGAGACGGGATTCACACGTCTGGCCAATCCAGCCCAACGATCACGTATTCGGTCATCAAGTTCAACGACGGCGCCGGGATCTCGGCTTGGACCGGCTCGACTGGCAGTGCAACGCCCGTGGCAAATTATAATAATATTTACGCCAATGCGGTGACCGGAAATGTCACGCTCACCCAGGGCAACGCCGGATTGTCTGCATCCCAAACCTGCTGCTCCACCTCGACCTCAGGCATCTACTCGGCGCCAGTGGGCTCTACGATGCAGCGTGTGTATGTGAACTATAATGAGGGAACCGATAGTAGCTCCCGTGTAAGTGGACAATTGCTTACATCAACGGGAACCGTCGTGCGCACTTTCACAAGTGATTTTGTCGGTTGGGTGTATCTCGACGCTGGAGTTACGGGCATTCGCGTCAATGTGACAGACACGGGCGCGTCAGGCTCGGTGGACACGATCGCGGCTCAGCAGGTTGATCTTGTGGCCCACGACCCGGCTACGAGTTACGAGTTCTACTCAGCCACAGATACGGGGATTTCAAATGCGAAGTTCAACTACTGGACACCTGATATCGGAAACGTGCCCACCAAGATCTATCAGCTACGTTCGGGATCGGTGGATTACACCGGATTTACCGGCGCTGAATACCCAAGTGGCATGATCATGGCCGTCGGCCCACGTCCCTGAATCGGACTTGCGGATGAAAGAGCATGCCGGTAAACCCCGGCCATGCTTATTTTCCTAGATCTTGATGGGACCCTCATCGGTCCAAATGGAATGACACCCGCCGTGGGCGCTGCGATCGACGCAGCCCGACGTGCGGGTTTTCTTTTGTCGGTATGCACAGGTCGGCCTCGTGGGGGTGTGGCGCAATCCATTGCGCGCCGGCTTGGTGAAGGCCCTCATATTTTTGAAAATGGGGCGATGGTGGCTCCGGCCGATGGCGCGCCCCAGGCTGTTGAGCGCCTGACAAAAGCAGATGCGCTTCGTCTGGCTCGCCATTCGAAAACCGCGCAGGCCGTGCTCGAGTTCTACACGCCCGAAGGTGTTTTTGTTTCGCGCAATAATGCTGACTGTCAGGAACACGCTCAGGTCCTTGAGATCGTGGCTCATGAGGCTGACCTTGAGGCCATTGCCACGACCCATGACGTGATGCGCGCCCATTGGATCATGCGCCCAGAAAACAGCGCCGAAGCTCTGCTCTTGGAGCTCGATGACGTCGAGGTCGGCCTGGCGAGTTCTCCGGTTTTGCTGGGGTATCTCTTTGCGAGCGTGACAAGGGTTGGCGTTTCGAAAGGAACGGCGGCGGCTCGGGTCGCCGAGTTTCATGGGCGGTCTTTGGTGGATTGCTGGGCGGTCGGTGATGCCGAAGGTGACCGGCCTGTCCTTGATGTCGTTGGGCACCCACGTGTGATGGGGAATTCCCCGTCTTCGTTGCTCGCCGACTTCATGTCGATTGGTGACGTTGAAGATGACGCGGTTGCAGAGTTGCTGAATTCACTGGTGGCCCACGCGGAGCCTGCAAGATGAAGATTTTGGTTACAGGCGGTGGTGGGTTTCTTGGCCGTGCGATCGTTGAGCAACTGCTCGCCCGCGGCGACGAGGTGACGATCGTGGCCCGGGGGGATTACCCCGAAATCCGTGAGCTTGGGGCGAAAACCCTTCGGGGCGATCTGGGCGATAAGGCGGCCTGTGCACTAGCGGTACTTGGCCAGGACGCGGTGATTCATACGGCCGCCAAAGCTGGCGTCTGGGGCAAACGCGAAGACTTCGAACGGTCGAATGTTGTGGCCACACGAAACCTTATGAACGCTTGTATCGATGCGGGCGTGAAACGTTTTGTTCTGACGAGCACACCAAGCGTGACCTTTGATGGCACGGATGCCGAAGGCGCCGGTCAGGATCTGCCTTATCCGGCGACGTTTCTGACGGATTATCCAGAAACCAAGGCCCAGGCCGAAAAGCTTGTATTGGCCGCCAATGGGCCCACTCTGGCTACGACAGCGCTACGACCCCACTTGATCTGGGGGCCACGTGATCCGCATCTGGTGCCACGCGTGGTGGAATCCGCCAGACAGGGCAAATTGAAGATCGTGGGAGATGGCAAAAATCGAGTGGACTTAACGTATGTAGATAACGGCGCCGCGGCTCACCTGCAGGCGCTTGATGCACTTGTGGATTTTAAAGCCCCCAACGCTGGAAAAGCTTATTTCATCGCGGATGGCCAACCTGTCGTGTTGTGGGAGTGGATCAACACGGTGCTTGATCGGCTTGATGTGCCTCGGATCAAGGCGCACGTCTCACCAAAGCTAGCCTATCGAGCGGGCGCGGTCCTGGAGTCGGTCTACAGGACCTTCAAACTGGCTGGAGAGCCACGCATGACGCGATTTGTCGCATCGCAGCTCTCCACTTCGCACTGGTACGACATGGAGCCTGCCCGCCGGGACTTCGGCTACACTCTGGTCGTTGAGCCTGATGTCGGCTTTGAACGGATGATCGAATCGCTCAAAGTCCACTGAATCCTTCTATTTCAGGCCAAGTCAGGGTATTTTCAACGAACTGCTGTTTCTGAGGACTTTTGTGGCAAAAAAAGACCCCATGATCGGACGTGTTCTTCGCGGCTCGATCGAGATCACCCGACTTATTGGTCGTGGCGGGATGGGGAACGTCTACGAGGCGATGCAAACGCAGCTGGAGCGCAAAGTCGCTGTGAAGGTCATGACTCCTGAACATGCGGCGAATCCTATGGCCGCGGACTATTTCATCCGCGAAGCCAAACTCGCCTCACAGATTCGCCATCCCAACATCATTCAGATCATCGATTTTGGAAAAGAAGGCGACGACGTGCTCTTCATCGCGATGGAGTTCGTGCCTGGCGTGCCGCTTACCAATTTGATGAAAGACGAGTTTCCGCTCGATCCCAAGCGTGTGGTCGACATCATGTCGCAGGCGATGGACGGTTTGGCGGAGGCCCATTCGCATGAATTGGTTCATCGGGACCTCAAGCCTGACAACTTGATGGTCGAGAAGACCCGCGACGACCGAGATTTCGTAAAGATCTTGGACTTTGGGATCTCACAGTCGAAGTCAAAAAACACCGAGATGGGTCCACTGACCCAGGCGAACGCGCTGGTTGGAACCCCGCAGTACATGTCTCCCGAACAGGCTCGGGGCGATTCGGTCGATCACCGAAGCGACTTGTTTTCGATGGGGACGATTCTTTATGAAATGCTCACAGGCGTAAAACCCTTTAGTGGCAGTCATGTTCCGCAGATCTTGATGGAGGTGATTCAGAAGAATCCGATTCTGCCTTCACAGGCCTGTCCGGATCACGCGATCCATCCTGAACTCGAGGCGATTTGCCTGCGCGCCATGAAAAAGGAGCGAGAACTCAGGTATCAGACCGCCACTGAGTTTCGCGACGCCTTGCAGCGTGTGGGGGCCGTCGAAAAAAAACCGGCGGCGGCTGCAGCGTTCATTTTCAAGCGCACCAAACGAAGCGAGGACGGGTCGCGTCCGAATGTGAAGGCGCCGTTCAGCTCGCCGGATTCGCTGGTCGTCGACGAAGACTCACTCCACACGATTTCGTTGCGGAAAGGCAAAGACGCCCCGGTTGCGGTCGATACACCCGCGTTAGGTGAAGAGCCGGACCGAGTTCGCGCGAACGAACCCGAGTTCGGGTTTGCGGGCACAGATATTCAACACGCCGGCATGGGTGGTAGCGACTCCGAGGTCGTGGACACGTCGAAACTCTTTGGCGATGTCGCGCCGGCCTCACCCCCCAAGAAGAGCATCTACGGTTTTGATGACCAGATTCAGGATTTGGTCGGCGAGAAACGAAACGCGACGATTCTGGTCTCACATCAGCGGACCCATGGTTCGTTGACTTCAGAGGAGCTGTCGACTCATTTGCACGTATACGACAGCGCTTTGGAGCAAGTGGCTAAACGTTGGAATGGAGTGGTGCAATCGCGCCAAGGGTCTTACGCCACCTTGGCCTTCGGCGTGGTCAAGACCTCTCCAGACGACGGATTTCGTGCGACTCAGGCTGCTTTGGATTTGAGGTCTCATCTTCGCCGAATGATGCCCGCTGAATTTGCCTTTGGCTTTGGGTTGAGTCAGGGCGAGCTCTTCATGCAGGGTGGGGATATTTCGCGGGCATCGGGTCAGGTCATCGACCACGCCATCGACGGTTCACGCGAGGCAGGGGATGGCGAAGTGCTGGTCGTTGGGCCCGCTCTCGAGGAATTGATCGCCGCGACGTTCAAGTTTGGTCCCGCCCTCAAATCAGGAAACCGCCCCGTTCTTGGCATTCTGGACGTGGCCCATCAACCCACGACCAAAGCGAGCAATTTGGTGGGGCGCGACGACGAGATCGCGGCTGCCTTGTCGGCTCTCGGTCGGATTTCGCGCGGGCAGGGAGCGTTTTTTGCGGTCACGGGTCACGCCGGCATGGGCAAAACCGCTTTGTTACAAGAGGTCGAGGCGTTCGCTGAGCAGCGTGGGTATTTGATCTTGCGTGCACGGGCGAGAGCCACGGGTGTCGAAGGTGTTCGCGATGCGATCACGCAATGGCTCAAGGATTTGGCTCGAATCCACGGTCGAAACCAGGACCTCGATGTCCTGTTTCGCGAACTCGGGCTGGCTGCCGAACCGTCACGGCTGTTGTCGGGCTTCGTTCAATCGTCGGTGACTCAGGTGATTGGCGCTCGGGGAACTGGTCGGTCGATGGATTCTGGGACGTCCACGATGGCGGCCGTCGACGTGGCTTTTCGCGCCCTCCTGAGCAAGATTCAGGAGAGTCGCGCGATCGTGCTCACCTTCGACCAGCTGGATTCCTACGATGAGGCCATGTCCGGTTGGTTTGAACGCTGGTTTCGACATCTCGCGGACTCACGGGTGTTGTGGCTTCTGGGCATTCGAGTTCGGTCGGGTCACCCGCTTCATCCCTTACCTGCAGATGCGTCATCTGTTTATATCGATGCGCTCGACGAGGCAGCCACGCGCTTGCTCTTCAAGGCGGAGTTGGCTCAGGACGTGTCGACGGCCTTCCGCGCTGAGCTTGCCAATCTGAGCGGCGGAGTACCGCTTCAGATTCGCCAAATCATCGATCACGTCAAACGTCATAAGCTTGTTTCGCGCGAAGGTGCCGAGAAGTGGCTCGCCGAAGCCCGGGACATCAATTCAGTTCTTCAGATGCGCCTTTTCGACCTGAAGACCAATGAACGAAACCTTCTTGCCCTTCTGGCGGTGTTGGGAAACGGCACCCGAGGCGAAGTGCTCTTGGACTTGGCAAGCGACGACTGGCAGCCCGAGTCCGCGATTCAGAACCTCTTCGTTGAGGGCGTTCTTGAAATCCAAGGTGCCGAAGACGACCCGATTCTTTCGTTCAAGCCCCAGATTTTCGAACGTGTGGTGCACGATCGCCTTTCAGTTAGCGCCCGCCGACAGATTCACGGTCGAGCCATCGACTACTTTTTCGGGCGCCTCAAAAACGTCCGCGATCCCGAGAAGAAAAGGGCGTTCGAACTCGCCTTGGTGCGGCATTTGGTCGAGTGCGAACGTCATCCCGAGGCGGTTCAGGTGCTCGACAGGGTCGCCGACGAGTGCATGATCGGCTTTGATTACGAGCTTGCCGAAGTTTATCTTTCGCAGGCCGTCTCGATTCTGACGAAGGCCGGCGCGCCCGCGGAGGCAGTGGCTCAACGGAATTTAAGGCGAGTCAGAGTGCAAGGGGCCTTGGGGAATCTTCGGGTCGCGCGCGATCTCTGTTTGGCCATGGGCCGCATGTCGGATTTGCCCGACGCTCTGTCTCTTGAAATCAAGATCGAGCAAGGCTTCTTGTGGCTCAAAGAGGAAGACCCGGATCGCCTCGTGGACACGGCGCGTCGCACCCTGGCTGCGATTCGTGCGTTCGCCGAAACGCAGCGGACCCCCTTCACGATTGCACTCTTGGTTCGTGGGCTGCAGCTCATGGCCGAAATCAATTCGCGCCAATCCAAGGATTCCCAGGCCATTCAGGCCTTGCTCGAGGCCGTCGCACTGATCGAACGAAACAGTCTGGATTCAACCAATCCTTGGGGTCCCAAATTATTGTGGGAGCCGGTGAACCAACTCGCGCGCTTGCGACTTAAGAGCCGAGAACTCCCGGGTGCGGCTTCGCTGCTCGAGGTGGCGTTGCGCGTGGCCAACGAGTCACAAGACGTTCGCGGTGAGATGACCGTCCGAGGGAATTACGGCACGCTATTCGCCGAACAAGGCAATCTGGAAGCCGCGATTCGGTCCGTGCAAACCGCGATTAAGCTGGCCGTGAGCGTGAACGACCTCAACGCGCATTCAAAACTTCTTCATAACCTTGGTCTCATGCATTTGAGGCAACGAAGAAGGGATCTGGCCGAAGAGTGTTTTCAAACGAGTCTGGATCTGGCCGATCAGCTCGATTGGCGAGAGGGCATTGCCATGAATGCCAGCCAGCTCAATGTCCTGCGTCATGAGCAGGACTCGGGCTTCATGAAACCCCGTGGCAGCTAGGCCTGGGCTTCGCCCGCCGCAAGGAACATGAAGAGCACCGCGACTCCCACGCCGTAGACGGCTCCCGCGATGGCCATGGGCGCCACGATGGAGACCATCTCGACCTTCAAGATCTTCGCGATAATCACTCCGCTGATGGCCGACGTAACGACTGGGCCTACGGCGATCATAATCTCGGTTGCCGTGGGGCTAAACCCGCGTTCAGTTCTTGAGGTATGGCGATCCAAAATCGACACGACATGGACAAATGCACGGATGGGGTCGACGCGCTCGGCAATTCCCAATCCCACCATCACTCCTATGGGCAACGAGATTGCCGCCAGAAGAACAGCCATATGTGAGTCCACGGCCACGTAATGACCCAGCATCGCACCAAGCGCGGCCCCACCGATCAACGCCATCGAAAAAACGAAGAGGGGAAAAGTATCTGGTTCTTTTGTGTTCTGACTCATATTTCACTCGATGGTAAAGACACTGAGAACATAATGCAGGATGTTCAGACGACAACCACGCGTGACCCTAAATCTTGTTGGGGGTAGACTCATCTCATGCGTGGTTTGTTGTTATGTTTTTTGGCGGTCTTTTTTGGGACTTCGTGCGCGACTTCACAGCCACGAGTCGCTCAAGAAATGGGGCTGCTTAGACTGGAAGTTGACCCGCCAGATGCCATCATTTGGGTCGATGGTGAGTATCTTGGGCACGCCAACGGCTGGGTGGAGAGCACGTTGAGGGTGCCTGTGGGCGTCCGTCGGGTTGAGTTGGAGGCGGCAGGATTTATGTCCCAACGATTCGATATCGCGATCACGATTCATGAGGAGGTCATCTTGAGGCTCGCCATGCAGCCCGAAATCGAGGACTTGGACGACGTTTCGGAGGATTCATGACGTCGAATTCGTTGAACGAGCGCCTTGATTCGATCCCAGAGTTCCGAGGGGTGATCGAAGACGCCAATGTGAAACACGTCATGATTCAGCCCTCAGGGCGTTTTGAATACGTGAAGCTAGGCCGTCATCGAACAGGCACAGCGACCATTTCTGGTGACTTGCTCGCGCTTTACAGCGAGATCGCAACATCAGGTGGCCGCACGGGTGAGTGGGTGGTTCGGGCCTACGACGGCGCTTGGGGGCTGACGCTTCTGCTGGAGCGCCTGCCCACGACCATCGTCGATCGCATGCCTCCCGCAGTGTTGAACAACCTCAAACGTCTTGTTCGCAAAGACGGGATGGGCATGATTTTGGGGAGTCCAGGCTCGTCGAAGTCGACGATCCTTTTATGGCTTGCGATGCAGGCCACGGACGAAACCATCGTGTTGGTGTCCGAGAACCCCCCTGTGGAGCTGCCGTCGAACCACCTGATTCACGTCTATCCACCGTCGTCGCCCGAGCACCGTCGTGAGCTTGAACGATTGGTTCGGCTCAGCGCCACGGTATTTTGGGACCGCGCGACCGTCGACGATCTGGTTTTGCTTCTGACTTTTCCGACCGCGAGACGCCGTTGGTTTTCGATGGACGGCCGAGCCAAAGATGTTCCGAATGTGCTTCGTGCGATGGAAGGTCGCGGGATGGCGCCGCGCCTTGATGCTGTCCTGCTGGTTTCGACCTCGGTGATCGGTCGCTCCGAGGTTCAAAATCTCGTGATTCGAGAATCGGGTGAATGGGACGAGGTCTATGCGGTCGCAGAGCCGATGGCTCATTTGCTTGGTCGGCCACCGTTGGCCATTTCTCAGGCGCTGCCGGTCGTTCGTCCCACAGTTCCTCCTCCGGCGCTGGTTCCGGAACCTGAGGAGGCCCTCGAGGAAGTCGGACTACAAGAGCCATCGTCGATGGGTATTCGAAAACGTCCAGGTCAACCCACCATCGATTTCGACAACCCGCTCACGATTCCGGTCGACCAGATCGAGCCGGAATTCTTGATGGTCGAATCCGATATCGCGGAGCCTGATCAGGCCACAGGGTTGATTTCAGCGGCAGACCTTGCTGCGTTTTCTCCCCGCCGTAGCGCCAAAGACTCTGGTGAAATCGAAGTGCCCGCATTTGCCAATTCGAATCTTCCCGAAGTGACGCGCCAATACACCGAATCGTTGCACCACAGCCAAACGGCTACGGCTGACGCTGAGTTCCTAAATAATCTCTTACCGGCGATTCAGCGAGACCGCTCAACCTCGCCCGCTCACGTAAACCTTGAGGACATGCGAATCACCCGCGCTGAAGAGGTTGAGGATCGAGACATCGAACACTCTCGGGCATTACGAGACGCATATCTGAAGGTTCAAGGTGAGGCCGAGCGCGAAAATCTCGAATTCGAGGATGAGTTTCTGGAAGACGACGACGATTCTGAAGTGGACGAGGTTCTTGCAGGCGTCGTGTCAGAGGCCCAATTGGAAGAGATTTCCGGGATTTTCAGCACGGATGATATTGCGACATCCGTCGCATCGGCCACGGATTTTGTTTTAGCCGGCTGGAAGTCGAAGCCCGATAATGACGACACGCGTCAGGAGTTCATTAGTGATCCTGACACGAATCCCACCATGTCAGCGGCGATTCAACGGCCGGTTGTGGAAGTCAATGACATGACCGAAGAGGTCAATCTTGGGGATAAGCTGCGTCTCATGCGTGCGCGCTTCCATCGCAAAGACGACTAAGCGAAATTCTATCGAGATTGGTCATTGACGAGTCGACCCTCGCGTCTACGTTAGGCCCCGTATCCAATATTTTTCAGAGAGGAAATCATGACTTTTAAACTCCCAGCGCTACCTTATTCGTTCGACGCACTTGAGCCACATATCGATGCACGCACGATGGAAATCCATCATGGCAAGCACCATGCAGGCTACACAAACAACCTGAATGCTGCGTTGGAGAAGCACCCAAAATTGGCTGAACTCACCATCGAGCAGTTGCTTGCGGACAACCTTTCGGCGATTCCTGCGGACATCAAAACGGCTGTTCAAAACAACGGTGGTGGCTTTTACAACCATTCCTTGTTTTGGAAGATGATGTCACCCAATGGTGGCGGTCCAGCGACCGGTGAAGTTGCCAAGGCGATCGACGCTAAATTCGGTTCGTTCGACGCCTTCAAGACTGCTCTCAAGGCTGCTGGCGGAACTCGATTTGGTTCAGGCTGGGGTTGGCTGGTTGTTGACGCCAAGGGCGAGCTTGAGGTGATGAGCACGGCTAATCAGGACTCACCACTTTCGTCGGGCCTTCGTCCGATTCTTGGTGTTGATGTGTGGGAGCATGCCTACTACCTGAACTACCAAAATCGCCGCCCAGACTACTTGGAAGCGTTTTTTAACGTGATCGATTGGGGATTTGTGAATGAGCTCTACGCTCAGAAATGACCCCATGAGTCAGACATGAAAAAGGCCGCGTAAGCGGCCTTTTTTGTGTCTGGCGTCATCCATCTCAGGTTTCTTGAATCAAGAGAAATTGCACGGAATCGTTGTGGACTGCGGTGAGGATAAGGTCGACGGCCTGTCCTTCGAGTTTTGGCAGCGACAAAGTTCGGTCGCATTCCCAGGCACAGCTGGCTTCTGCGACGCTGACGAGGCGAATGCGAAGGGGCGGGCCCTTGGTTGTCGACTCGAGTGCTGCGATAGGCACCCAAAACGGCATCACTGCCGAATCACCTTGCCGAGCGACGACGACAGTCAACGTGGGGAAAGGAGCGAGTTCATCCATGTTCGGACGCAGGAATGGATCAAAGATGATCGGTGCGTTGAGCATGTGTTGAATGCCGGTCAACAGCGTTTGGAAGTCGCTCCCATCGGTGCCTGCAAAACGTCGCGTCCAAATCTCGATCTTGTCTGGAAACAGGTCGTCGTAGGCGCGTCGAATTCGGCGAATAGCCTCGTCCTTGTGGTTCAAGGGCAAAGCCTCAAACTGGTCAAGCATCGTGGCCAGCACCGAGGAATATGCTTGGGCCACACTCTCTGGGTCGGAAGGCACGCTGTTTATGCGGTCAGAGCCGACCTGAAGTCCCCAGGCTACTCCCATGCCCTCTTTCAGGCGCACTTGTTCTCGGGTCAGGCCACTCAATGAGTAAGAGTGCACAGCCGTTCGATTGGGCAGTGTCGTGGCAATTCCCACAAAAAGATCTCGGAGTGCGCCTTGTTCGCGAACCGTCCACGCCACCAAGGGACAGTCCCAGGGCAATGAACTGGGTTCTTGCATGCCAAACGTGACTCCTGCCTCTCCAATCACGGAGGTCGGACGTCGATCAACTTCGCACGTCGTGACGCCGAAGGTGCGCCGTTCCTCGTCATCTAAAGCTCGCCAGGCCTGGTTGACGTCAGCGTAGATGGGCCAGGTCGACAGGTCTTCGTTCAGCGTTCTCTCGTGAGACCTGACCGCTTGCAGCAACGCAGTCAGCACTTCGACGAGGCGCGGCACATTATTTCCTCGTAGGTCGCGCCCGGCATGTCGAAGAAAGGTCTGCCCAGACAATGCCAGCGAGTCCCAGAGCAGTTCGGCGATCATCTCGGCGAACTCATGCCATGGGGTGTTTTCTAACGCCTCCTGCATGCCCTTCACGGCGTCTGCCGTGCATTTCAGATTCAGGACGTCGGCCCAATCCGGCCAACTCGCCCTGCTTCTAAGTGCGGCATAGGTGTCGTCGCCGGCGGAGATTTCGAATTTTCGGTAGGTCCCGAGTGCCGCGGCAACGATGCTTAAGCGGGCGTTGAAGACCGATATTTTGTAGGCGACAAATGCCGGCAAGTCGTTGGCCCGAATCGGTCCCGAGTCAGCTCGACGGTTGGACTTGGTCGCAAGGCTCTTGAGGAATCGTTCGTCTCGGATCTGCAGCGCCATCGCTACGCTCATCGGCGAGATGTCGAGGACCAGCGCGATAGGCCGTGCAAGAGCGGAAAGGATCTCGTCATCGCCAACGCGATCCAGGAGTTCTTCGTTGAGCGTAAAAAGCGGCGGATCGTTGGCCAGATCAACACTGGCCGGGATTCGCCGGCCGTCCTCAAAAATCGTGGCTTCGAATCTAGGAACCTGAATTGCCCGTATCAGACGGCTAAGTCTGGAGACCTGATCAGATGGGTCCAAGCCGGTTTCGGCCAGGAGGACTGCAAGGAGATCCACGTGTGTATCGATCGTCCCTCTGAGGAGACGATCCACGCGATCCCGTATCGATTCGGCCACCAGCACTCCTTCGGCTCAACTCATTGAGGTCGATACTAAGCCATGATCCGGATTGAAAATAGTAATTTCCGGCCATTGAGTGCGCAACCCTTGTAGAAGCTCATCTTCGGACACGGTCCAACCCTGCACCGATGTTGGGTTAATTGCGATGCCAAGCACCTGAGTGGAGTGTGGAACTTGGATGGTCCAAGTGCGCCGAAGCCGCTCTAAATGACGGTTATCGGTCTGCAGGTTGGTCCCATCGCCGATAATCAAAGTCCGACCCGCTCCCCCGGCTCGAAGCAATTCGTCGACGACGCGGTCGCTGACCACCCCAGGCACAGCGATCGCTTTGACGTCGTCCGTCCACAAACTACGTGAATGAGGCAGCCCAACGAGCGCGGAATTGGCGATCAGCGGAATTGCCGCGATCGTCGGCCCTGCGAGCAGGCACCGTCCTTCCTCGACCGATTGGTTCAGGAGTCGCATCAGCCAAGGTTCTTGAATCTCGGGCAACGTCAGCCGCTCGATCAGATGTCGGGTTCTCTCGATGATGACTTCGACTTGCGGGCTCACGATGGCGCCTGTCGAGATGACAACACCATCGGTCAGTCCGGCATGTGCAGCGGTCACGCGCCCGTACGCGCCGTCGATCAGAATCAGGTCTACGTTTTGAGCCTCAAGGCGTTCAATCGCGTCGCGCATATCGGCCCGGTGTCTTAGACCGGCGAGGATGATTTCTCCGTCGCCGATGACCTTGGCAACCACGACTTCACCAAGCGGTGTGTCAAAGCCGAGTGTTTCAAAATACTCCAGACTCGCCGTGCTTGCGTGAGCGGCCTCTTCGGCCGTGACGACCCACTGACCTGTGGTCACGCGAATGGGCGGCTTGGCGGTGCCCAGCAGAACGTCCTCAGATTCGCCATCGATGCCAACCGACATCAACCCGAGCGTGCGTTCCTGAGCTTCGGCCAAGAGAATAAGGTGGTTCAGCGTGGTCGTTTTTCCACAATTCTTGGCGACGCCTACGACCGCGATCCGTCGTGCATTCAGCAGCGTGGAGATCATCAATGACCCCACGGAGCGGTTCGTTGTTCACGCAGCGACACGTAGAGTTTGGCTTTTTCGACGATTTCGGGATGGAGGTCGCCCGAAAAACGAAGTTTGCGAAGAAGGGTTGCGTGCAAGGTCGGCAGGACTCGCAGGGCGATGCCGGTGGGGACAAATGGGTTTTGAACCAGAGTTTCTCGGACCCGTGTTTCGATGAACCATGAGTCCGACGTCACGATCGGAATCAACAACGCTGGCACGGTTGGACGGCGAGAGGCCATGGCGATCACGTCTTGGATCCGGATCAGTGGGTTTCTCATGAGTTTCTCGACCACGAGTGGGTTGTTGTCGTGAATGAGTCGTTCCAAGATTCGTCGATCCTGCCCGGCGGCCAGGGTTCGCTTCTCGCCCAGACTGACCTCGCGGGGAATGGGAAGTTTGGTGTCCGGCAGACGGACTCCCGGTCCTAGAGCCTGATGGGCCGGGTAGTCACGGAGCATGCTCAAGATCGAGTCGCGTTTGGTTTCGTGCGCGGCAACGTAAAGTCCTTGAAGCAATTCGTACTCGTCAGCAAGTCGAAGGCGGATCAACCAGCTCGCCGTGGCCAGCATGGCGTCGACTTCGGCCGTTCGTCCCCAGAGCGCGCCGCGAACCAACTGGTCAATGAACCAGACGGCCTCTTCCGGCGAAAGCGTTCGGAGAACTTCGTCGAGCTTTGCTCGACGCATTTGGAGCTCTGGAAAAGCACCGACCACACGGATTGTGCGGTCGTAAAGCGCCACAAGGTGATCGGGCGCTGGCGAAGTCAGGGCGTCTTCCTGGACCACTTCGATTTCCATCGATTCGTCGAAGTCGTCCTCGTGCACCGGAACTCCTGAAGTTATCGCAACTCTACGCGCACCAGAATTGCTTTATTCTCGCGGGCTCGGGCGGGTGGGTCGGTGAACACTGCCATGAAAGGTGTGCTTGCATTGGCCTCGACACCCTTGGGGCTCGCCGGGCTAAGTTGGGCCACTTCCTCGGTGGTTTGGGCACCGGCCAACGCGTCGAAATCAATGATTCGCCCGCTGACCGTATTCATCTCGCCGAGAACCTTTTGTTGGTCGTCGAGGAGCATCACTCGGATTTTGACCGGCTCGCTGGTTTTGCCTCCAGCATTCGCCACGTCTCCCGAGACGACCAGAATGCTGTCCTTTTTGCCCACGGGTAGAAGCCGCGAGAATACGTTTTCGGCCGAAATGGGGTTGGCAGGCTCAACCGGCGCCGGCGCAGGTGCAGCTTTCACCCACTCGTCGCGTGGGGTGTAGGCTTTGCCTTCGACCAACACGTCCATCATGTTGTCGAATTGACCGAAATCAAGGATGCCGTTGGTTCGAAACGCCACGTATCCCAGGACCGCGACGACCGCGAGAATCAGGATGAAAATGAAGTTCACAAATTTCTGAAATCCACCGCCTCCGATTCGATGCGGTGCGGCGTCGAATTCATCACTGAGATCCACGGGGCGCGGAGCCGGCGCTCGTTTGGGCTGTTGTTTTGCCGCGGCAGGGGCAGGCCGACCTGCCGGCCGCGGTGCTGCGCGAACTGGAGCCGGGGCAGGAGCCGGGGCTTCCTCCGCCGCGTTCGGGTCGTAGAAGTTTTCCTGGCCAAAGCTGGGGTCGACCAAATCTTCGGCGGGGCCGAAATCGCTGGCTTGATTTCCCAGAATCTCGTGTTCGTCTGGCAGGTCGTCGAGTGGAAGCGACGACATCAGCGGCTTTTTGTAGGTCGGTTTGGGCTCAACAGGGCTGGGCGCGGAGGCGCGACTCAGTGTTGGCGTGGATGCTGCCAGCACAGGGGCTGGCGCGTCTGTTTTCTCGACCTCATCAAAAACGTCCGCAAATGGGTCCACCATGGCTTGGGCTTTCACCGCGGGCAATGCGGCGGTACCGCCGTCGAAGAGGTCGATGCCAGCGGGTGCTGGAGTCTTTTCGACGGGTTCGGGCTTTGCGGCTGCTTTGACGGGAGCGAAGGGAAACGGATTATAATCCGGTGCCGCGCTCTTTGAGCGGCCTTCCTCCCGATTCGTCGATGGCAGACCGATCATGGTCTTGCGAGGGTCGACTTCGTCGTCGGCGACCGGGTCTTCGGTGTTGCCGGGCGACGAAAACAGGGTGTTAGAGAATCCAAGGTCCAAGTCTTCGGCGAAGCTCTCGTCAAAGAGATCGGCCAAATCCTGTGTGGGAGGATCGGCGACGCCTTCATTCTTATAGTAGACTTCGGCGGTGCCGGCTGAGCCTAAGCGCACACGGAATGTATGGTTGCATTTAGAGCAGCGAACCTTTGAACCACGTGTGGTCACTCGGTCCGGTGGCAGGCTAAATCGCGTCGAGCACTCGGGGCATTCAACGATCATGAATCACCTTTTCAGGGAAGGTCGCGACGGGGTTCCGACGCTGTGGTTGGCCGCGAGGGCTGGTAATCTCTGACCATGCCTTCAAGGCGTCGCACGGTGCTTTCAAGCTGTCGAACACGGGTATCAAGGACCCGCACTTCTTTTCGCATTTCTGGAATATGTGTCATCTGGTCAACGGCATCTCGCATGCGTTCGTCGACTCGTGTCTGCATTTCATCCAAAGACCGCTGTGTGCCGTCGATGAAATCTCGCAATGCCTTGGATCCTTCTTCAAGGACGTCGGCTTTGCGTTTCACTTCGTCGCGAAACTGCGTCACCGGGCTCTGCAGGCGATTCATGATGTCTTCGCCCGATTGCTGAATGATGTAGCGCAATGACGCTAAGGGCAGCAGCCGCTTATGAGCTTTTTCTTGTTCAAAAATGATCTGCGCCAACGTGACGTTGGTCAGGTCTTCTTTGGACGAATTGTCGATGATTCGGATGTCTTCACCGTCGCGCACCATGTCCCGAATCTCTTCAAGCGTGATGTACGTACTCCGCTCGGTATCGTAGAGCTTCCGGTTGGAATATCGCTTGATGATTTTTGTCATGGGGCAGGTCCGGGAGTCTTAGAACTCGGCGCCGATCGAGAACATCGCCTGTGAAACATCGGCGATGACGCCTTCGAGGCCGAAGCTCAGCACCCAAACATTCACGCGAGTTCCGAAGAACACTCGGTTGACCTGAGCGTCGTACTGCTCAAATACGAATTCTGGCGAGAATGTCGTTGAGCCTTCGCCTGCAGGACGATCGGTGTCGAATTGTGGCGAACGCGGGTCTTGTGGGTAACCGTTCAAAAGTCGGCTTGAGCCCACGATGAAGAGCATCTGGTAACCGACGTACGGCGTAATCGACATGACTCCTGAAATCCCAAAAGATTTCGAGAGGCTCATGTCGCCGCCGGCAGTGATCAAGTTCAGGTCGGGTGAGCCGAGCAGGGTGTTCACACTTCCGCGGATCGCGAGATCTGGGAAGTAGTAGAAGCCCTCGTTGAGCGCCCATTTGAGGTCAGCCCCAAGCGTGAACATGTCGCTGTTGAAGATATAACCGAAGTTGCCCGCCATCTCGAAAGAGAATGGGAGTCCTTTTCGGACCTGCAAATTCCCCATGAAGAGAGACGAGTTGGGGTCACGGTCTTCGACCGCAAGCTGCCAGTGTTCTTCGTCCTTGGGGATGAAAATCAGCGAGGTCTGAAAATTGAGAGCGAACCCTGCTTCACCCAGCGTTTCAGCTGGCGAACCGATTTTTGGCGCAATGACTTGCCCCATGTCGGTGACCAGATTCTCAAACAATTGTTTGTTGGGTTTGACGGTGCCACAGGCATTCACGCAGGGCGTCGTGATATTTCCGTTCGCATCTTTGATCGCATATTCCTGCGGATCAAAGGTCGCAAAACGAGAAAGGACCAGGTCGTTGTCCAAAGCCATTGCTTGCGATGAGATCGCGGCACTCGCTAGGAGACACGCAAGACCGACGAGAGACTTTCGAGACATCGGATTTCCTCTGCTTCGTCCAACACCAAAAGGGCGTCATGAGGTCTGGGTGATTAAACAAGGCCTCAATTAGCACCGTGCCAGTCTGACCGTCAAGAACCACCATAACGGATAAGGCTCTCAACAGCTTGGCTGGCAGTGTCTAATCGAGTCGACCAATCACCAGAAATTTCGATCCACTTCCGATCGCGCGAAGCCAAAGTCTCTCTGCAGAGATTCCAGAACTCGCGTCGTTTATGGGGGAGGTGACGTTGTGCATCATCCACCCATGGGACATCGATGTCCATCAACAGGTACAAGTCGGGCACGCGCCGCTCGGATTCCTCTAAAATCCAAGCAGGACAATTTCCAAAAAGAATCTGACTCCAAATCGTGGTCGTCAGCACATCGGTGTCACAGATCAGCACCCGATTGGCCTGAAGTGCCAGGGCATCTTCGGCGGCGATTTGCCCGCGAGCGATGCGTGGGATGTCCTTTTCGAAACATTCGCCGTCCTGGGGTTCAAGCAGTGGCCGTGCGTACTCGTGAACCCAGCGGGTGTTGAATCGCTCGGCCAGATTGGCCGCCAACGTGGTTTTGCCCGTCGACTCGGGCCCAAAAACGCAAACCCGTTTCAAAAAGTAGGGGCGAACGACCTCGGGCAGATAATCCCAGTATTTCATGGGATCGTTGCGAATCATGGTGCCCGAGACGTTGACGAGTTCACGGGCCTGATCCACCGGCACAAATTGAGCGCCAAGCCTTTGCGCCAACTCGTAGCCATAGGATTCACTGGCAAAGACGTAATCGGGCCCCTCGGGCATCACACGTCGAATCGAGCGAATCCAGAGCTCCCAAAAATTGGGATCGTCGGCGGGTTCTTGGGGATTTTCGTCGTCGATATGCACGACGTTCGAGTCAGGAAACATCGCTGACATCCACGCATGACGCAGCTTTCCAGGGATGGGTTCGGCCTCGATGCTGCAAACCAGAACCGTCAGATCATCGACGTAATGTCGCGCGAAGTCCGCCAGGTATTGGTGTCCACGATGGGGCGGCAAGAACTTGCCCAGGATCATGCCAGTTGTTCGCGCCGCCATGCTTTCATCCATGTCCAGAGTCCCGACGCCGCCAGAAGCAGGAAAACCCCGTAGAGTCCCGCCGTCAGATCCAGTCCTCGGTTGATGTAGACGCCAACGGCGAGCACGTCGACCACGATCCAAACCAGCCAGTTTTCCAGAACCTTCCGGCCCAAGAGCCATTGAGCCACAAGGCTTAGGACCGTCGTTGCCGCGTCCCAATAGGGAAGGGCCGCGTCGGTGAAATGTCCCACGCCATAACCCAAACCGACGATGCCCACCGCACTTGCTGCACCCCAGGCCGCGCGTTCAACCGTCGACAGCGTCTTGATTTCTGCCGGCCCTTGGTTTTTGCCTTTGAGCCAGTAGTGCCAACCATAGAGCTGCATGAAGATGTAGATCACCTGCAGGCCCATATCGCTGTAGAGCTTCGCATCTTTGAAAATGAAGATGTAGAGCGTGACCATCACAAGCCCAGTCGGCCAACACCAGATATTCTGGCGAACGGTCAACGCAACACTGACCAGCCCGACCAGCGTTGCCGCGAGCTCGAGGTGGTTCATCGCGCCAAAATAAGCGGCAATGGAGTCCAAGAAGATCATGGCGCCGAGAAGTAGAGGATGACCATCCCGAGCATCCACAACGCCATATTTACCAAGAATGGCGTATCGCGAAGGATCAAATCAGTGGGGGAGTCGTCGGTTTCACGCAGCAGCAGCAGGTAGAATCGTGAAATCCCAAAAACCGTGAACGGAATGGTGCCGGGCAGGTACGGCGATGCAAACGGGGTGTGAACCGAGCGCATGGGTTGGTCGGGAAGGGCCGCACTGAGCGTGTAGATCGTGTAGGTCGCAATCGTGAGCCCACCCACAAAAAGCACCGCAAAGTTGAGTTGCTCCGAATTATAATGCTTGAGCACCTTTCGGACTTTGTCGGCTCGGCCCAGCTCCACCAGGCGCAGTTCGTTCATTCGCTTGCCCAGCGCCAGATAGAGCGCCAACAAGAACGTGCAGATCACCAGCCAGCTTGAGATGGCCACATTGATGGCCCAAGCCCCAGCCATGACCCGCATCACAAACCCCGCAGCGATGATCGTCACGTCGATGTAGGGCACATGTTTGAGCTTCACCGAATAGGCGAAGTTCATGATGAAATAAGACAGGATGACCGCGCCAGCACGCCAGTCGATCAGGAATGCAAGAGCAATGCTGCCGGGTGCGATGATCGCAGCAGCCGTTCGCGCGACACCGATGGGGAGCTCACCCTTGGCAATCGGGCGGTTTTTCTTGATGGGATGATTTCTATCCTTTTCGACATCAAAGATGTCGTTCATCAGATAGACCGCTCCCGCCGTCAGCGAAAAAAGGAGTGCCGCAGCCACTTCCTTGCCCAAGAGTTCCGGAACAAGAAACGCCTTCGAGAAAAAGAGCGGCGCCAAGACAAATATATTCTTAACCCATTGGTGGGGTCTCAAAGTCTTGAGGATCCCACGCAGGATCTTGCGTTGGGCTTGGGGTTCTATGGCTCTATCACTCATTGCGCGCACTTGCCTTCGAGGGGACATGCTTTATAAAGACATTCGCGCGGACTTGTCACGCGTGGGTCGGCATGGTTTTTTGCGACCCAGGTGTCTAGCCGGCATCTTGTTTGATATGAATCTGAATTTGTTGATGCATGTCGATTGATCCATCCACATTGAGAGAGTCCGTTCTGGTCGCATATTTCGTGCTGCTGGGCATGCTTGCGTTCTACGGCTCTCATCGCTATCTGATGGTCTACCTCTACAAGCGTCATCAGGGCCCAGATCCTGAGCCTGGTCGCTATTTTGGCCCTCAAGAATTACCCGTCGTTACCGTTCAATTGCCGCTCTACAACGAGCGCTACGTTTGTGAACGACTGATCGACGCGGTCTGCAAGCTCGACTACCCGCGAGACAGGCTTGAGATTCAGGTTCTTGACGACTCAACGGACGATACGGTGGATCTGGTTCGGGCGCACGTCGCCCGTTGGAAGGGCGAAGGCATCGACATTGTCCATATCCACCGCACCGATCGCACGGGCTATAAGGCTGGCGCGCTTGAGGCCGGCATGAAGGTCGCTCGCGGTGAGTTCATCGCGATTTTTGACGCGGATTTCATTCCACAGGCCGAGTTTCTTCAGCAGACCATTCATCATTTTTCTGACCCCAAAGTGGGCATGGTGCAAACGCGTTGGGACCATATCAACCGCGGATACAGCCTGCTCACAGCGGCTCAAGCCGTCTTGCTCGATGGTCATTTTGTGATCGAGCATACCGCCCGAAATCGCTCGGGCCGGCTGTTTAATTTCAACGGAACGGCCGGGATTTGGCGGCACGCCGTGATTGAAGACGCAGGCGGCTGGCAGCATGACACTCTGACTGAAGATCTCGACCTCTCGTACCGGGCTCAACTCAAGGGATGGAAGTTCATCTTTTTGAGAGACGTCGCGGTTCCAAGCGAGTTGCCCGTCGAGATGGGCGCCTTGAAATCCCAACAACATCGCTGGGCGAAAGGGTCGATTCAGACCGCCATCAAGTTGCTGCCGACGATCCTGAAAAGCGACTTGCCAGCCTTCATGAAAATCGAGGCTTTTTACCATTTGACGGCGAATGCAGCGTATCTGTTGTTGGTCTTCTTGGCCGTGCTGATGCCGATCGCGACCGTGATTCGGATGCACGAAGGCTGGATGATTACGTTGATGGTCGACCTGCCGATTTTCCTGGGCGCGACGGTGTCCATCGTGACGTTCTACTGGACGTCTCAGCGTGAGCTTGGACGTCCACGCCTGGAGATTCTTCGGTTGTTGCCTGCGGTGATGGGGCTTGGTATCGGCCTTTCGCTCAACAACTCAAAAGCCGTGATCGAGGCGCTGTTTCGGCACGAGTCGCCCTTTGTTCGAACACCCAAATACGCGATCGAAAACCGCGGCGAATCATGGCTTGGCAAACGATACATACGTAAGGCCAGCGTGTTGCCCTTGGTTGAGCTCCTGCTGGGCGCTTGGTTCTCCGCCTCGATCGTTTTTGTCATCATGTCTGCCCAAGAAGGTGTCTACAGCCTGCCTTTCTTGATGCTTTTTCAGTTCGGGTTTCTCTACGTTGCGGCCTTGAGTCTGTGGCATGGATTCAAGGCTCGAGGCGGACGAACGAGGGCAGCTCTCGATGTCGCCGAAGCCGGGTAAACCCCTCTACACCTTTGGCCTTCTCCTCATTCTGGGGTGCTGGGCACTCCCGTTTATTACCAACGATGGCCTGTTGCTTGGCGTTTATGCGTCGCTGTTCTTTGTCTACGCCCTGACCTGCCGAAACCTCGACTCCCTAAGCCTGCCAGCACTTCTGGGGCTCGCCCTCACACTGCGTTTGGGCCTGGTTTGGCATGACCCTGTCTTGTCCGACGATCTTTTTCGCTACGTTTGGGAAGGACGAGTCTGGCTGGCCGGGCATAATCCTTTTGTGGAATCGCCGAGCAGCATCACGCTTGAGGCCTTGCGCGACACCGTGATTTGGCCGCGGATCAACCATCCCGAAGTTCCAACGATCTACCCTCCCGCTGCGCAGGCGATCTTTGCGTTGAACGCGCTTCTTGGGGGAGGTCCCGTCTTGTTGCGCCTGATTTTTGTCGCCATTGAATTCGGCTGCGTTGCTGCGGTCATCAAGATTGCGAAACCCTCGACCTCGGTGCTTGGCCTGTATTTGCTCAACCCGCTCGTGATCGTCGAGTCCGCCTGGAGTGGGCATATCGACGTGGTCGCGGTGGGTTTTTTGGCCGTCGGAATTCTGCTTTGGGAAAAGGGGCGCGGCATTTCGAGCGTGTTTTTCGGACTGAGCATTGCGACCAAATTCCTAGGGGTGATCGGTCTGGCGTGTGTGGCCTTTGCCCCGCTCCGAGAACACGAGTCGTGGGGGGCGCGAATCCGAACGCTGGTGCTCACCGGGCTTGTGGTGGGGTTATTCTACGTCCCTTGTGTGCCGGAACGCCCCGCGGATTTGTTTTCTGGATTTACAACTTACGCCGCGACCTGGCGGTCCAATGACGGGCTCTTTCGCCTGTGGACGCACGTTGCCGAGGCGACCATGAGCTCGGAGTCGTCCGACGGGGAAAAGGTGCTCGTGCATTTAGATGGCCTTGATTCGATGGCGACCCAGCTGCACTGGACCAAGACCTGGGAAGGCCGCGAGCTCCCAAACACGACCTTTGCTCAGGACCAAATCTCTCAATTTCTGGGCAAAGCTGTGGGGGCGGGTTTTGTGATCAGCGTCTTCTTTTTTGCCGTGTGGGTGATTCGCGACCCGTGGCAGGGTTTTGGAGTCACGATGTTCGCTCTCTTGCTGGCTGCCCCCACTGTGCACCCCTGGTACGTCGTTTGGTTGATCCCTTTTGCGCTTCGATATCCCAGAGGTTGGTCACAAGGAGCGCTGGCGTTTAGCGGTTTGGTGTTGATCGGATATCTTGCATGGCTGAGTGACCGACAGGCCGGTGAGTGGCTTGTACCGTGGTGGGCGGCGCTTGTTGAATTTGGTGTGGTGTGTGCTTTAGCGCTTGGATTGCCTCGATTGCGCCTACGTCAGCGCGAGTGATGGGATTTCGGCAAGGCATTGTGCCGTTGACACACAATTTTCAGGTCTGATACACCATGCACGGATTATGCAAAAAACGACGTGCTTAGAAGCAGGATGCGCCATGAGTGATCCCGCCGGGTGGAAAATGCGTATTAACTTAATGTGGGCATTGCTCGCGCTTGTGGCCGCCACAGGCTGCGGTCCCGTTCAGTCGACCTCTCGAATCGGCGAAGCCGCTGTTGCGCTTGAACGCGCGCGTGTGGCTCAGGCCGATCAAAAAGCTCCATACGAGTATTATAGCGCCAAGTTCTACATGCATAAGTCGCGTGAAGAATGGGGCTATTCGGACTTCGAAGCCTCTTTTGATTACGCCACGGAAGCCAAACGGGCTGCCGAAGCCGCGCTGTCAAAAGCCAAAGAGGATCCGTGGAAGGGCTCTCCAGCCGACAAGAATATCACTCCCGAAGAAATGAAAGACACCGGCCGCCCCGAGGGCAATCCGGCTGCTGATCACGACCGGTTGACCGAAGGAGGCATTCGATGAATCGTTTTTTGACCATCGCAGTCTTCGGTATTTTTTCGTTCGTGGTTTCTGGATGCACAACCGGCGCAACCCTTCGTGGTCGCGCCATGGAAATCCAGGCGATGAATAAATCCATCCATGAGCGTGCCTACACGTGCGCCCCCAAGCAGCTCGCTTTTTCTGAGTCCAGTGTTGAATTTGGACTCTACGAGCTTCGACAGGGCAATTTTGTGAAGGCTCGAGATCACCTCGACCTCGCCGAAGAAAATGCTCGTCAGGCAGACCTGCTCTCCGATCATGAAGAATGTTTGGACCAGCGTATCGCTTTGGTCGTCGAGAAGACGCCTACAGCCAAAATCGAGCCCAAACCTCAGGATCAAGACGGCGACGGCATTCTTGATAAGGTCGACCAGTGTCCCGCAGATCCGGAAGACTTCGACACGTTCGAAGACGAGGATGGCTGTCCTGATCGCGATAACGATAAGGACGGAATCCTCGATCCTGCAGACATGTGCCTCTTCGTGGCCGAAGACGTTGATGGGTTCCAAGACAACGATGGCTGCCCTGAAATCGACAACGATCTCGATGGAATCGCCGACATCAACGACCAGTGTCCTGACAAATCGGAAGATTTTGACGGGTTCCAGGACGACGACGGCTGCCCCGACAACGACAACGACGGCGATAATATTGCCGACGCTCTTGACCAGTGCCCACTTGAGCCCGAGACCTACAACGGCAACAAGGATGAGGATGGATGTCCCGACAAAGCATCGTTGGCGAAGATCGAAGGTGATCAGATCAAGTTGAACGAGAAGGTCTTCTTCAAGACCGCCAAGGCCGATATTTTGGCGCAGAGCTTCCCGCTCCTTGACGATGTGGTCGAAATTCTTCGTGAACACACAGCGATCACGATTCGTGTCGAAGGCCATACGGACAGCCGTGGACGAGACTCCTACAACAAGAAGCTCTCGGATCAACGTGCTGGAAGCGTCCGTCTCTACTTGATCGAACGTGGCATTGAACCGTCACGCATCGATTCGATTGGATACGGCGAAGAGCGCCCCATCGATGACAACTCAACCGAGGCGGGTCGTGCGACCAACCGACGTGTTGAGATTCACATCACAAAACAGTAGGTTCTGCGCGGCCCGTTTAGGGCCCCTCGAACACTGAATGGTTGGCATAAATGCAACGTCGTACGATGTCGCGGCCCTTGGGTCGCATCTTTGCTCTGATTCTAGGCCTCTCCAGCTTTGCCCTCATCTCCGTGGCTTCACCCACAGTTGTGTGGGCCCAAGATGTGGAGTCCAAACTCAAAAAGGCGTTGACCGCTGCGGTCGATGACTACGATGTCCTGCAGATTCAGGATGCCGACAAGCGCCTTGAAGACGCCATCAAGTTGGCCGAAAAGAATTCATTCACAGGCCCCACGCTCGCCAATATCTGGGCGATGCTGGGTGTTGTGCGATTTGCGGCGACTCGCGACGAAGCGATCACAGAAGACGCTTTTGTGGCTGCGCTGGAAAATGATCCCAAGGTCATTCTTGATCCAAATTACGCGACCCCGACGCTCGAAGACGTGATGAAGCGCGCGCAAAAACGCGTCAAACCAGGCAACACGACGACGACAGACACCGATCCGGTGGTTACGAAGTTGACGCATACGCCGATCGCGACCGCCGATGCTGGCAAGGACCTGACGTTTGAAACGATCGTTCCCGCAGACATGCCGGTCTACCGCATGTATTTGCTCTTTCGACGTTTCGAAGAACCTGAGTTCAGCCGCATCGAGCTGAAACCCACCAGCACCACTCGCTTTGCGGCGACGATCGCAGGCAAAGAAGTTCGAACGAGCCAGATCGACTACTTTATTTTTGCCGAAGATCGTGGCGGAAATATCATCGGTCGAATCGGTTCAGACACCGAACCGATGAACACCGTCGTGCTTGGCAGCGGCGACGTGAAGCCCCCCAAGAAAAGCGATCCTGATCCCGAGCCAAGTTCTGGCCGGTCCTGGGTGTATTTCACGCTCATGGGGGGATCGGATCTGGGTTTTATCGCGGGCAGCAAAGCAACCGCCAATCCTGAGCGAAATGTGAAGGCAGGCGTCGCGCCGGCATTTGGTCATGCGCTCATCGATGTGGGGGTGATGATCAACGATGCAATGCATCTTGGCCTCTATTTTAGATACCAATTTGCGCCCACTCAGGATTTCACCGGGCTTGTTGTGGACCAGGGCGATGGATTCTTCAACACCAAGGAAGAGTGCTTCGGTCTTGGCCTTCCGGGCGATTGCTTGTTGGGACTTAAGTACAAATGGTTCTTCCAGAACTCCGAATCGATCCGAGTCTATTCGTCGATCGGTTCCGGGGTTGGGCGTGTTCGAAACTGGGTGCGCCTTAAGGAACAAGACCCAAGCCCACTGTGTACGGGTAAAGAAATCTTGAGCGAAGGCGGAACCGACTTCTGCTATCTGCGCGACACCGTGCGAACCGGTTGGGTTCATTTTGGCGTGGGTGGGGGACTGGCGTTCCCGATCACGGACTTCATGGACCTTACGACCGACATGTACCTGATGCTTCTGGTCCCCGACACCTCGGTGAATCTCGATGTCTCAGCGGGTCTGACCTTCCGCTTCTAATGATTGGCGAACGCACCTGAGTGTGCGTTTGTCGGTAGCTTGCTAGCCTTCAGGCCATTCGGCTCAGCGTCTCAAGCAGTCCATGTGCCGTTCCAATCGGATCGGCGGACTCGGCTGGAGACAGCGTGTAAATCAACTTCATATCCGCGGTCAGCCGCAACTTCCCACGCGTGATCTCGATGTAGTCGAGGACTTTGCGCGGGTTGAGTGGCGTCGCAGGATTCAGGTCGATCTGCATGGCAGACGGCCCCACGTCGAGCTTCTCGGCCTTGAGTCCACGTAAACGTATCTTCAATTCCACCACGGCCTTCAGATTCAACACGGGTTGCGGCGCCTCACCAAAGCGGTCACACAGCTCACCAAAGGTGTCGAAGAGTTCGTCCATCGTGCGGGCGAGCGAGAAGCGCTTGTAGAACATGAGCCGGAGCGAGGTCGCTTCGATGTAATCGTCGGGGATATACGCCTCGATCCGCAAATTGACCTCGGGCTCGACGTCGTTTTCGTGAAGGGTTCCACGAAGGTCATTCACCGTTTCCTCAAGAAGCTCATTGTAGAGGTCGAGTCCAACGGCCGATACGTGGCCGGATTGGTCGTCGGACAGAAGGTTTCCAGACCCGCGAATCTCGAGGTCGTAGGTGGCGACCTGAAAGCCGCTGCCAAGCTCAGTATGGGTTTGAATAACTTCCAGGCGTTTCTCGGCGTCCTTGTTCAGCTTATCTTTCGCGGGGATCAACATGTAGGCGTATGCGCGTTCCTTGCCGCGGCCCACACGTCCTCGAAGCTGGTAGAGCTGTGAGAGGCCAAACATGTCGGCGCGGTTGATGATGATCGTGTTGGCGTTAGGGATATCCAACCCACTCTCAATGATGGTTGAGGCCAACAAAACGTTCGTCTCGCCGCGCACATACGCGACCATGACTTCTTCGAGTTTGTTTTCGTTCATTTGGCCATGGGCGACGCGTACGCGAGCCTCGGGCACGAGGTCCGAGATGTGTTCCCGCATCTCTTCGATCGTTTGAACGCGGTTATGAACAAAGAACACCTGACCACCGCGCGAAAGCTCACGAATGATGGCCTCCCGGATGATTCCGTCATTGAATCGTGCCAGATGGGTTCGCACCGAGAGGCGATCATGAGGCGGTGTCGCGATGATCGACAGGTCGCGAATACCGAGCAGGCTCATCTGCAAAGTTCGCGGAATCGGTGTGGCGGTGAGCGTCAGGCAGTCGATGTTGGCGCGCATCTGCTTGATCTGCTCTTTGTGAGTCACACCAAAGCGCTGTTCTTCGTCGACGACCAAAAGCCGTAAGTCACGGAATTCGACACTCTTGCCCAGCAGGCGATGCGTGCCGATCAACACGTCCACTTTGCCGTGACGCGTGGCCTCGATGATGTCTTTCGTTTCTTTGGTGGTTCGAAATCGGTTCAGTGATTCGACGCGCACGCCAAAGGGTTCGCAGCGTTTTCGAAACGAAACCAGATGCTGCTCACACAGGATGGTGGTCGGTACCAGAACGGCCGTCTGTTTACCGTCCAGGGCTGCTTTCATGGCAGCGCGGATGGCGACCTCGGTCTTGCCGAAGCCCACATCGCCGCATACCAACCGGTCCATTGGACGTGGACGCAACATGTCGTCCAGCACTTCCTGAATTGCCCGGGCCTGGTCGGGGGTTTCCTCGAAAGGAAATGCCGCCTCGAACTCAAAATAGGACTCGTCGGGAGGGGAAAACGCGTGGCCCTTACGAAGTTCTCGTTCGGCGTAGAGCTGCAACAAGTCCTGCGCGATGTCGCGGATCTGTGATTTGACCTTGTCTTTGGTCTTCTGCCAGTTCGTGCCGCCAAGCTTGTCGAGCCGCACTCCGTTGGGGGATCCGATGTACTTCTGGACTCGCCCAAGACGATAAACAGGCAGGTAAAGTTTGTCTGAGCCGGCGTATTCAAGATGCAGGAAGTCGTTGGCGATGCCTGCGACTTCCATTCGAACGAGCCCCTGGTATCGGCCGATACCAAAGTCGAGATGAACGACGTAATCACCTGGCGTCAGGTCGCGAAAATGAGAGATCGCCGCGTGTTCGGTGAAGGACGCCGTCGTTGCTGACACTCCTCGGTTACCAAAGATTTCATGTCCTGAGATGACCGCAAGGCTCAATAACTCGGAGCGAAAACCTTCAGAAATCTCACCATGGTAAATCTCGATCACGCCCGCCGGTGGGGGCACGGGCTCGGTCACGTCGATCGGCGGCTCCAGGATGAGCGGGTCTTCTCCGATCCGTTTCAGCAACGATTCCAGGCGCTCGATCTGGCCACGCGTTCGACACGCAAAACAAATCCGTCCGAATCGTTGCTTCCAGAAGTCGAGGTCGTCCTGCAACCACTCCATCGTCTCTTCAACGCTATTATGCCGCTTCCGCAGCTGCACGATGTCCGAATTTGGGCGCGCGGTAAAAGCATGCGAATGGCCTTCCGCCGCCAGCGGCAGCGGCGAATCGGCGGTCTCGATCGCAATTCGACGGAACTCGACCCGCGTCGCACTCCCAAGAAATTGCAGAGCCGAAGCGGATTCCCGGTAATGATCTTCGTAACCGAAGGCCAACTCCTGGTCTTCGACCGTCTGGGCATGTTCAACCCGACGTTTCTCTTCAAGGTCCTGCGCCTGCGAGATCACAAGGTCGGGTTCGTCGACCACCAGCAGAAAATTCTCGGGCACGTAGTCGAAAATGTCGTTCAGGCCTTCATAGAAGGCGGGCAATAACGAGTCGATCCCAACAAAATGCAGTCCAGCGTCGAGGTCCGAAATGATGGAAGACATCGTCTTCGACGGCACGTGTAGCGCACTTCCAAGCGCACGAATCCGAACTCTGGCCTTGCGAATGGTATCGGCATTCAACACCTCGGTGCGGGCTGGGAAGATGTCGCAGCTTTCCACCGACGACCGGGTACGCTGCGTTTTCACGTCAAACGTGCGCATCTCGGCGATGTCATCACCCCACCTTTCGATGCGGACCGGGTCTTCGTGTGCTGGGCTGAAAACGTCGACCACGTCGCCCCGAATGGCGTACGTGGCGGGATCTTCGACGAGGGTGACTTCGGAGAAACCACAGGTGGTGAATGCCTCGCGAAGCCGCGTGTTGTCCCACTCTGCGCCGATCGTGAGAGTCTTTGACCACTGCGTCATCGATTCCATGGGGATCGACTTGCGCATGCAAGCTCGAATCGAGGTCACCAGGAATCGAGGAGGGATCGGGCGAGTGAGGGACCAGAGCGCGTGAGTGCGTGCCAGCGTGAGCTTTCGATCGGCAGATGCCTGATGGTAGGGGCCCACATCGAACTCAGGGAAGAGCACAACGTCGTCCTCGAGCACCTCTTCAAGTTGGCGGCTCACGAAGAGCCCAAGATCGCGGGTGAGGTTCCGTGCTCCTTCTGAATCCGCAGTGACAACCAGCAGAGGTCGTTGAACCCGTCGTGATAGATCGGCGAGCAAGGCGGCCTTGAGCCCGGCCGAAACACCCGTCACTTGGACGTGGGCGTTGGGTTCTCGAAGCTGGATGATCAGATCTTCGATCGGGTAGCTTTCGGAAATGAAGTCTTGCGTCCCGGGTCTATTGACCTCAGGGGTGTGCACTTTGGAGTCAATTTCGGACATGGATTCTACCCGGGACAACGGGGGACGGCCGATTTAGCGAGCCCTACGGTCAATGTCAACGTTAGCCGAGCTAATCGCTCGGATTGGATCGACCTTTGCACATTCACCTAAGCAACGCCCTCTTGATTCAAAAAACGCAAAAAAGGTTAGAAAAATCAAAAGAGTCGTTGAAGGTACGGATTTCCTTTGTTAAGTTGATCAAACACACCGCAGAAAAACTTGTTTTGAGTCCGAAACGATCGCAAGATTGGTTCAGGCGCTGTACGGGCGTGGTGAGGAGAATGAGGATGACGAACAGCAAGATGACAACGTGGGAACAAACGAAAGGTTTTTTCCAGCGATTTCATCAAGATGAATCAGGCGTAGCGATGACGGAATACATCATCGTTTTTAGTCTGGTGAGTCTCGGGGCGACGATATCGCTGATTGGCTGTGCCGTTTATGTAAAGGCCTACCGTGACTTTTTGGTCTGGTGGCTGGCACACCCTGCGGTTTGATGACCTAGGGTTTGTTGTCCGAAAGTGTGACGTAATGTCACACAGGGTTGGAGGCGAATAGCCAAATTCCCGATGAAGCGGCTGGGTCGTTTCAGTTTTTCGAGGTGGCACGATTGGTGCTCTTTCGAAAGACACACTCTTAACGAGGCACTCGCTGAAATAATGCGTTGCTTGGCTGGGAAACCAGTCGATAGAGTGGTGGAAGCATAAGCTTTCACAGAACATTAAAAAAAAAGGCCCTAGAGGCCCAGAAAAGATTGGAGAGTTACATGGATATCAAAAGCCTCATTATCGGATTTCACAACGACGAAGACGGCGCAACGGCTACGGAGTATATCATTCTCCTCATCCTCATCGCTTGCTTCGTCATCGCAATCGTCAAAATGTTCGGCTCGACGGTTTCGTCGAAGTTCAACAAAGCAAACGATTCGGTCACAAACGACGTGACATTCTAAGACCCACTCGGTCTTCGAATCAAAAAGCCGACCTTAGGGTCGGCTTTTTCGTTTCTTGCGGCTACACTCGCTCCGATGGCTACCTTGTCTGTGTCCCGAAAAGTTCCGCATGGTTGATACTCAAAGATTCAATATTGGCGCCGCTGCTGTTCAGGCCGTCTCACGCGTTGCCCACGAGGTCGCGCGCCGTAATGGCCGCGCCGCTGTCCTGCAGGTCGTTCCATACGTGCCGCTGGATGTGGACTGCGTTGCGAGGATTTTGGAAAGTCTGGACGATTTGCCCACGACCACCAGCATCCAGGGCGACGACGGCATCAAGTATTATAAGTTCAGTGATGCCATGCCTGAGCTTCGAATCGAATCCGCAGAACATCTCACGGAGACGACCTCGTTTGGCAGGAATGTGAAGAGCCTATGCGAGGACATGCAATGGTCCCGACGCGCGCGCGCTCAGCACACGCTTCTGGCGTTGGTCGCAGGCTCGTCGCGTTCGAAATTCACCTCGGATTTTTTGGCTTCGCGAACAAAGCTGCCGATGTCTAAGATCCAGAGTGCTCTGAATGACTTCGTGGCCCAGAACTACGTGCATATGGAGGCGGGTGACGCAGATGAACCCATGTACGTCTTCCCCCAAATCGAGTACCCCACCACACTCCTTGAATCGAATCTCGCCGCACTCGCTCCGCCAGAAGAATCGGGCAGTGGGCGCAAGATTTGGTGGCTTCTTGCCGCGGCCGCAACCGTCGTTCTGATATTTGTTGTGATGGAGTGGATGTGAAGTCGATGTTGTTGATCTTTGCGCTTCTTGCGGCGTGCGAG
>Ga0100388_10000317_pt1 | contig 46215 bp, 43 predicted proteins | sample CryGeymeta201512_FD_81536 | JGI IMG/M metagenome (GOLD analysis project Ga0100388, IMG submission 81536) | Groundwater microbial communities from Crystal Geyser aquifers in Utah, USA - Crystal Geyser metaG 2015-12 | ecosystem: Environmental > Aquatic > Deep subsurface > Groundwater | place... | reverse complement strand
CGTCGTCCTGCCGCAACTGGGCTGGTCGTTGCTGATCTATCCGCTCGCCGGACGCTTCGTCGCGACCCTCGACCGCTGGCGGCTCAAGCGATGACGAGGCCGACACGATGAGGCGCCGCGCCGCCCGCACCCGCCCGATCCTGACCGAAGCGACGCAGCAGATGCGCTTTTCGCGACGGACGATGCTCGTCGGCGGCCTCCAGGCGACGATCGGCGCGCTGCTCGCGGTGCGCATGGGCTATATCTCGGTCGCCGAGAACGAGCGTTACCAGATGCTGTCGGAAAGCAACCGGCTCAACATCACGCCGGTGCCGCCGCGGCGCGGCTGGGTGATCGACCGTTACGGCCAGGCGATGGCCGACAATCGTGTCGACCTGCGCGTCGATATCATTCCCGACCGGCTCAAGAACCGCAAGGCGACGCTGGCGCAACTGCGCACGATCCTCGATCTCCCGCCCGAGGAGATCGAGCGGATCAATGGCGAGCTCGACCGCACCGGTGGCTTCCAGCCGGTCCAGGTCGCCGACGGCATCAGCGAGGCGGCCTATGCCGCAATTTCGGTCCGGCTGCCCGAAATGCCCGGCGTATCGCCGCTGCGCGGCTTTACGCGCAACTATCCCTCGGGTGCCGCAGTCGGCCATTTGATGGGCTATGTCGGCGTCGCCTCGGCAGAGGAATTCAAGGAATCGGGCGATCCGCTGCTGATCACGCCGGGGTTCAAGATCGGCAAGGACGGCCTTGAGAAGCAGTTCGAACAGGTGCTGCGCGGCAAGCCGGGCGCCAAGCGCGTCGAGGTGACCGCGCGCGGCAAGGTCGTGCGCGAACTGACGACGACGACCGACGTTCCCGGCCGGCCGCTCCAGCTGACGCTCAATGCCGATCTGCAGACCTATGCCGCGCGCCGGCTGGGGCAGGAATCGGGCTCGGTCGTCGTCATCGACTGCCTGACCGGCGATATATTGGCGATGGCATCGATGCCCTCGTTCGATCCCAACAGCTTCTCGAACGGGATCAGCCACGACGAGTGGAACCTGCTGTCGGGCGACGACCATGTGCCGCTGCGTAACAAGGTGCTCAAGGGCCTTTATCCGCCCGGATCGACGATCAAGCCGATGCACGCGATGGCGTTCATGGAAGCGGGCGTGCAGCCGAACGAGACGATCGTCTGCGGCGGCGGCCGGCGCATCGGCAACCGGTTCTTCCACTGCTGGGGTAACCACGGCCAGGTCGACATGGCCAAGGGCATTTACCAGAGCTGCGACAGCTATTTCTATCATTTCGCGCAAGCCGTCGGCTTCGCCAAGGTCGCCGAATATGCCAAGCTGCTCGGCATGGGCCAGGAATTCCCGCTGCCGGTGTCGAGCCAGTTTTTCGGCACCGTCCCCAGCCCCGCCTGGCTGGAAAAGAAATTCGATCGCAAATGGCAGCCCTATGACACCGTCAACGCCTCGATCGGCCAGGGCTATTATCTCGCCAATCCCCTGCAACTCGCGGTGATGGTTTCGCGGCTGGCGACGGGCCGCAAGCTGATGCCGCACCTGTTGATGGACCGATCGCGCAAACCCGCCCCGTCGCTCGGCTTTACCGACGAGCATATCGCCTATGTCCGCGCCGCGATGAGCGAGGTCGTCAACGGCCGCGGCACCGCGGGACGCGCGCGGCTGCCGCTCGACGAGGTCCTGATGGCCGGCAAGACCGGTACCGCGCAGGTCGTCAGCCTGAGCGTTTCCAACGGCAAGCGCAGCGCGCCGTGGAAATATCGCGACCACGGCCTGTTCGTGTGTTTCGCGCCGTTCGACAATCCGCGCTTCGCGGCATCGGTGGTGATCGAGCACGGCGGCGGGTCGGGCGCCGCCTATCCGATCGCGCGCGACGTCATGACCTTTCTCTACGACCGGCAAAAGGCGATGGACGTGCTGCTCCCGCTCGAGGCCGAATGGGGCGGCAATGTCGAACAGCGCATGGCGTCGGCGATGGCGCGATACCGCTCGGCCAAGGCCAATCCGCCGCCGCCCGCCACAGCGTTGGGACCGGGCGAATGAGCGTCATTCCCAGCACCGTCGCGCGCCTGCCGTGGAAAGTCATGCTGCTGACGACGGCATTGGCGAGCTTCGCCGGGGTCGTCCTCTATTCGGCCGCCGGCGGCAGCATGTCGCCATGGGCGGGAATGCACCTCGTCCGGTTTGCGCTGTTCATGGTGATGGCGCTGGTGATCGCCCGCTTCCGCGAGGATTTCATCCGCGACATGGCGTTTCCCGCCTATGTCGGGACGTTGCTGCTGCTGCTGTTCGTCGAGCTGCTGGGACAGGTGAAGGGCGGCAGCCAGCGCTGGATCAGCCTTGGCGCGTTCAACCTGCAGCCGTCCGAACTGATGAAGATCGCGATCGTGCTGGCGCTCGCCAGCTTCTATTCGCGGCTGCCCGCGGGCGAGACCAGTCGTTTCGCCGCGATCTGGCCGGCTTTGGTGCTGATCGGCCTGCCCTGCGGCCTGGTGCTGCTGCAACCCGATCTCGGCACGACGCTGGCGATCGCGGCGAGCGGCATCATCGTCATGTTCCTCGCCGGGCTGCCGCTGCGCTATTTCATCGGCGGACTTGCCGCGGTGGCGGCCGCGGTTCCCGTGCTGTTTTCGTTCCTTCATGACTATCAGCAGAAGCGCATCCTGATCTTTCTCGATCCCGAGAGCGATCCGCTCGGCGCCGGCTATCATATCAGCCAGTCGAAAATCGCGATCGGGTCGGGCGGCCTGTTCGGCAAGGGCTTCCTCAACGGGACGCAGAGCCATCTCGAATATCTGCCCGAAGGCCAGACCGATTTCGTCTTCGCGACGATGGCGGAGGAATGGGGACTGCTCGGCGGGCTCGTCCTGCTCACGCTGTTCTTCCTGTTGCTGCGCTGGTCGACGGGCGTCGCGCTCAGCGCCAAGACCAAGTTCGGGCGCTACACCGCCGCCGGGCTGACGATGACGATCTTCTTCTACATCGCGATCAACCTGATGATGGTGATGGGGCTTGCCCCCGTCGTCGGCATCCCGCTGCCGTTCATGTCGTACGGCGGCTCGTCGATGATGACGATCATGATCTGCGTCGGCATCATCCTCGCGATCGAGCGCAACGGCGATCGCGGCAGGAGCGGCGGACTGGGCGGATTGGCCTGAGCCGCGCGGCTTTCTTCGCATCCGCGTCATTTCGCCGTTGCATTGGATATGGCGCCATGATAGCGGCACCGCTCGCCACGCGGGAAGCCTCGCTCTCCCCTCGGCGAACCGTCACCTCGATGACGGCGTGGACGCTTAGCTCAGTTGGTAGAGCAGCTGACTCTTAATCAGCGGGTCGTAGGTTCGAACCCTACAGCGTCCACCATTTTCTCCCCTCGCACGATCATGCAATCGCTCGCACTCGCCGTACGCGAAGGTCGGCCATCGTCGCTCAGGCACGTCAATATACTCTTCGCCGGGACGCGCGCGGGGCAGAAAACTTTTACTTGCCAAGGGTCTGCGCCAATAATAGTTTTTCTTTCATTGGGGAAATACAGGCGCGGCATTCCGGCCGTGCGTCCGGATAGTCAGGGGGTCTTATGAAATACCTTATCGGAGCGGCGTTGATGGTCGTTGGCGTATCGGCGCAGGCGGAATCGGTGACGCTGAACGGGACCTTCCCGGCGGGCAACGAAAAGATCGGCGCGTTTCGTTCGGTCGGCGTGCTGCCGTTCACCGGCACCGACGGGCCGGCGCTGTCGATCGCGATCGAGCGCGCGCTGAACGCCGCCGACGGGCATTTCACCGTCTATGCCGCGACCGCCGGCGGCCAGGCCGCGCCCGACGGGATCATCTCCGGCGTCGTCACGACCGGCGTGACCGAAACCAACTATACGACCAAAGAGGACAAGTGCACGACCTGGACCAGCGGCAAGTGCACCGCCACGACGGTCGTCGAGCACAAATGCATTCGCCGCGTGATCGAGCTGCGGAGTGACATTCGCGTCGTCGACAACGCCACCAGCGGCATCGTCTTTTCGCAGGCCATGCCGAAGCGCGAGGAGATCTCCTGGTGCGACGCCGCCCAGCCGCAGACGACAGTAGAAACCGCGGTGCGGACGATGATCGATGCGACCGCGCACGATTTCCGCATGTTGGCCGCGCCGCATAACGAGACTTACAAGGTCCGCTTCCTCGAAAGCACCAAAGGGTTCGACAAGCCGACCAAACAGACGTTCAAGGCCGCGATCAAGCAGACGCAAAGAGATCTTAGCGCCGCCTGCGCGCAGTTCGACGCGCTTGCCGGCGCGGGCGCCGCCGGACATCCCTCGATCGCCTATAATCAGGGTGTGTGCGCCGAAGCCGCGAAGGACTATGCCGCCGCCGGCCGCTATTATGTCCAGGCGATGTTCAGCGGCGCCGACGGGGCCGAGGAAAGCCAGCAGCGGGCGCTCGGCCTCGAAGCGCAGAGGGCGGCCGCCGCGGCGCGCTGACCCCCCTCGCCCTTGGGGCCACCCAAATCGCCGTCAGCTCGCGACCGGCACCTTGCGTACGGTAATGCTCAGTCCCGGTTCCTTGAACCGGTGCTCGGCATCGAGTTCGAAGCTCTTGAGCGTCTTGCGCTTCATGACCTCCTTGCCGCCCAGCTTCATGCTGACGCCGAGGTCGCATTTGCCGCCGCTGATCGCCTCGATATGCCCCGCCCTGATTTTCAGTTCCATCGCGTTGATCACCGCCGACAGCGCCATGACGAATTCGATCGGCTGGCTCGACCACGGGCCGACCGACACCATCACCTTGGGTCTGACGTCGAAATTGATCGTGTGCTTGCCCAGCTTGACGTAATTGGGCTTGTCGGGCGGGTATTTCGCCGGATCGGCGCGCTCCTGGATCGCCGCTGCATTGGTCCAGGCCATGCCGAACAGTTCGAACAGGTCGATGCCGCCGATCGCGTCGTCGATCGCCTCGGTCGCCTTGACGCCGAGCCAGGCGCTCGAGGTGCCGACCCATTTGCCCTTGCCCTGTTCGGCCAGCGCCTCCTTGATCGCACTGCCGAGCTGGTCGACCGTATCCTTGTCGTCGAGATCGACGACGCTCACGCGAAAACTCTCAGCCATCCCGCCACTCTTCCCCTTCGATCGTAAAGTCCCCAAATATCGCGGGCGCATCGTGCGCCGCCTCGGCACTGACCATGATGTCGGGCGCATGCAGCGTGAGCGCGCCGTCGACCACGCCCGCCGGCATCACTTCGTAATCGCAACTCAATCGCGGCCGCGGCCACGGCATCAACAGCTTGGCGGTCAGCAGCGCCGCCCCCAGCGCCGCCACCGCCGCCGCGATCAGCGCGATCATCAACGATGACAGGCCACCGCCCGACGACGCAGCGGCAGGCTCGAGCGAAGTCTCGCCGCCCGTCGCCGCCGCAGGTGGCAGCGGTTCGGCCGCATTCGGGTCGAGCGGCTGGTCCGCGACCGCGACAGGCGATCCGGCACTTGCCGCTTCACCCGCCGGTGTTCCGGGCGCGGCGCCGGCCGCGCTGGTCGCCGCCGAACCCGCAGGCGGCGCGGTGCTGATGGTCGGGTTCGCGAGCACATTGGGGGATCGCGTCGGGGCGGAGGTGGCGGTCGGCGCTGGCGTCGGAGCTGGCGCCGGGGTGACGGTCGTTGCCGCGGGCTTGGTCGCAGCGGGACGGCCGAAGGTCAGTCCCGCATTGGGGTCGGTGGTTCCGGTCGAACCGCGCGGACGCGTGCTTAGCGACGACGACGGTTTCGGCGCCGGCGCGGGTGTCGGCGCAGGCGCCGGAGCGGGCGCGGCGGTCGGATAGTCAGAGTCGCTATTTTGCGCGTGCGCGTTTCCGCTCCACGCCAGCGCGATGGCCGCGCCGAAGGTTCCGAAACCGGACAGCAACCGCCGCCGCCTCAAAGAACCCGACATCGTGACCTCCCCCGCCGCAAGGGATCCCGCTGTCCCCATCGCCGACATTTAAACACGATGACTTGGCGATTTGTCAAATTCATCTTGCGTTCGGGCAGGCGCGAAGCGGTTGTTTTGGTTCGACAACTGTGCGGCGGCGCGAATCCTCGCGATAGAGCGCGGCAAACGGCTAATCGTTTAAGATCGTCGTCGCGGTTGCATGGTCATGGTCGAGCGAACGACGTTGCAGCAAAGATATTACATCGCGTTCGTTGCGGGCGTTGCTGCGGCGCGCGCCGGGCAAGTCAGGCGATCCACAGCCGCAGCGCATAGGCGATGACGCCGAGGACGGCGACGCTGGCCGCCCAGATCAGCGCCAGCCAGGCGAGCCGCTGCCACAACGGACGGGCATCGCCCTCGTCGCCGCCGTCGAGCTTGGGTTCGAGCCGCATCAACGGTCAGCCACAATCAATGATAGCCCGCATCGTCGACCTTGCCGCGGAACACCCAATAGGCCCAGCCGGTATAGGCGAGGATCATCGGCATGATGATGGCGACGCCGACGAGCATAAAGACCTGGCTGCGTTCGGGCGCGGCGGCGTCCCAGATCGTCACGCTTTGCGGGATGACGTGCGGCCACATCGACACGCCGAGCCCGATCATGCCGAGCAGGAACAGCGCGAGGCTGAGGACGAAGGGAGCATAGGTCCGCCGCCTAGCGATGCCGCGCAGCAGGAAGAACGCAATGATGACGACGAGCAGCGGCACCTGGCTGGCGAAGAGGAAGCTCGGCATGGTGAACCAGCGCTGCCAGTACTGGCCGACGAGGAACGGCGTCGCGAGGCTGACGGCCGCCATCAGGGCGAGCGTCGCAAACGCCGTGATCCGCGCGAGGCGATAGGCATGGTCTTCCGCCTTGCCCCCGACCTTGATCGCGAGGAAGGTCGCGCCGAGCAGCGCATAACCGGCGACGACGCCGATCCCCGTGAGGACCGAATAGGGCGTCAGCCAGTCGAGCCAGCCGCCCGAATATGCGCGCCCGGCAACCTCGATACCCTGCAGAAGCGCGCCGAGGATCATGCCCTGCGCCATCGCCGCGATCACCGATCCGGCGGTGAATGCGAAGTCCCACATTGCGCGATGGCCGGGGTCACGCCAGCGGAATTCGAACGCGACGCCGCGAAACACGAGGCCGAGCAGCATCGCGACGATCAGCGGATAGGTCGCCGGCAAGATGATCGCATAAGCGAGCGGGAAAGCCGCCATCAGCCCGCCGCCGCCGAGTACCAGCCAGGTTTCGTTGCCGTCCCACACGGGCGCGATCGCGTTCATCGCCTGGTCGCGCTCCTCGCCGGGCGCGAAGGCGGGAAACAGGATGCCGATGCCGAGGTCGAAACCGTCCATGACGACGTACATCATGACGGCGAAAGCGATAACGAACGCCCAGACGGTGGTGAGATCGACGTTCACGCTCATCGTTCGTCCCCCGTCGGCCCGTCTCTTTCGGCCACCCCATCGCCATCGATCAGCGTCTCTCCACCCTCGCGCGCGGTCGGGTTCTGCGTCGGACCAGGGGTGATGCCCGCGCTGCGAATTGGACCGCGTTCGGTGCGTTTGACGCCGCGTTCGCCCGCATGCGGCGGCGACGACATGATCCTGAGAATATACCAGACGCCGACCCCGAAGACCGCGAAATAGACGACGACGAAGGCGATCAGCGACGCGGCGACGGCGGGCACGGTGAGCGGGCTGACGCTGTCGGCGGTCCTGAGCAGACCATAGACGGTGAACGGTTGGCGCCCGACCTCGGTGGTGATCCAGCCGGCGATCACCGCGACGAAGCCCGACGGCGCCATCACCAGAGCCGCCCGGTGCAGCCACGGCCAGTCGTAGAGCCGCCCGCGCATCCGCGCGACGAGGCTCCACAGACCAAGGCCGAGCATCGCCAGACCGATGCCGACCATGATGCGAAAGCTCCAGAAGACGATCGCCACCGGCGGCTGGTCTTCGCGCGGAACCGTGTCGAGCCCGGCGAGCGGCGCGTCGAGGTCGTGCTTGAGGATCAGCGAAGAGAGGCGGGGGATGCCGATCGCGTAATCGAGCCGCTGGTTCGCCTGGTCGGGAATGCCGAACAGATAGAGCGGGGCGCCGTCGGGGTGGCTGTCGAAATGCCCTTCCATCGCCATCACCTTGGCGGGCTGATGCTCGAGCGTGTTGATGCCGTGAAGGTCGCCGGCGAAAATCTGCACCGGCGCGACGAGCGCGGCCATCCACATCGCCATCGAGAACATCTTGCGCGCGTGCGCATTGCCCTTGTCCTTCAATAAGTGCCACGCGCCGACGCCGCCGACGACGAGCGCGGTGGTGAGATAGGCGGCGATCACGGTGTGGACGAGGCGATAGGGAAAGCTGGGGTTGAAGACGATCGCCCACCAGCTCGGCCCCGGCAGGAACTGCCCGTTGGCGCCGATCTCATAGCCGACGGGGGTCTGCATCCAGCTGTTGACCGAGAGAATCCAGAACGCCGAGACGGCGGTGCCGAGCGCGACCATCAGCGTCGCGGCGAAATGCAGCTTCTTGCCGACCTTGTTCATTCCGAACAGCATGACGCCGAGGAAACCGGCCTCGAGGAAGAAGGCGGTGAGCACCTCATACGCCATCAGCGGACCGATGACGGGCCCCGCCTTGTCCGAAAAGACCGACCAGTTGGTGCCGAACTGATACGACATGACGATGCCCGACACGACGCCCATGGCAAAGGCGATGGCGAAGACCTTGAGCCAGTATTTGAACAGATCGAGATAGAGCGGCTTGCCGGTTTTCAGCCACAGCCCCTCGAGCACCGCGAGGTAGCTCGCCAGCCCGATCGAGAACGCCGGAAAGATGAAATGAAAGCTGATCGTGAACGCGAACTGGATTCGGGCCAGTAACAGGGCTTCGTCGCCGGCGATCATCACGCTTCCTCTCTATCCCGCGAGGCGCAAACTCGCGCCCGCTCGTGGACATTAGGCGTCTGTCGAACGAGGGTCAAAACCGTATCGCGCAACCGGCTTTGCGTGCGATGTAATCCGGGATCGACTGGGCGAGCGCTGCCTAGCGTTTCGCCTCGCGGCAGGCGTCGCGCGCGCCGAGGTCGCACGCGCGCGCATAATATTGGCGCGCCTTGATCGGGTTGAGCTCAACCCCCATGCCGCCCCGATAGAGCCGGGCGAGGTTCTGGCATCCCGTCTCACTGTCATTATTGCAGGCGAAATCGTATAATTTTGCCGCTGCTTTCAGATCCTTGTCGCCGCCGCTCCCGGTTTCCAGCATGATACCGGTATTGTTGCATGCCTCGGTCACGCCGTTCTTGCAGCTGAGAATATAAAGCTCGCGGGCCTTGGTTTCGTCCTTGAGACCACCCTCGCCATGATCCAGCAGGTAGGCGAGCGCCTGACACGAACTCATCTCGTCCTTTTCGCATTCGCTTTTAAAGGACGTGCGCGCGCGGCGGGCATAATCGTCAGCTGCATCGCGATCCTTTTTGCCGCCTACACCTTTGCGCAGGACGATCGCCATGTTGCCGCATCCCCTTCCGGCACCGAGATCGCACGATTTCGCATAATAAGTGCGCGCCATCTCTTTATCGACCGGCACGATGCCGCCGGTTTCATATTGATGGCCAAGATTGGAACACGCCAGCCCTTCGCCCGCATCGCAGGCGCGGTTGTAGAGCGCCAGTCCGCGCGCGCGATCGGCATCGTCGCCGTCGCCCTGAATCAGCATGACGGCGAGAGAATTGCAGGACCCGGCTAAGCCGAGATCGCAACCCGCCTGGTATAGCTCAGTCGCCTTCGCGGTGTCCTTTGCGACCCCCACGCCCGCAGCATATTGCTGGGCCAGGTAGAAACACGACAGCGCATTGCGATCTCTGCAGGTAGTTTCGAGCAACGGCGCCGCAGCAGCATATTCCGAGCGGAGAAACGCCGCATGGCCGGTGGCGTCGGTCTCGATATCCGCCGCCGTCCTGGTGGGAACGGGGATATACACCGGCGGCGGTTTCGGTATGTAAACCACCGGCGGAGCAGGGGTCGATCGAACGTCGCCGTCCGACTGCGCCAACACGACTTGCGGCCACCCCAGCGCGATGATCGCAAGCAAGTAAAAATATCTGATAGAACCCACGGCCACACCCCCCTTTGCTAACCTTTGCTATTCCCCCCAGCCGGCGCGTCCATGTGCTGAACCCGGCCGGATAGTAATTGAGCCATGAAATCAGAAAGCTGGTCGCAGAACAAGCCATATTGCACGGTCGGACCGACGCGGTTAGCTAAGTCAGCAACCATGTCGGGCCGGGGCAATGCCGGGCACTATTCTCAAGGGGGATTTGCGATGAAAGTATGCTTGTGGGTCGGCACTTTTGCCATTGCGGTTTTAGTATCGGTTCCCGCATCGGGCCAGGACAAGGGCGATCAGGCCAATCCAGCCCCCGCAGTAAAGACCCCGGCACCACCCGCACCGCCCGCACCGCCCGCGATACCGCGCATCCTTGCCGCGACCGGCGGGGTCAAGATGATGCCGGCGGCCACGCACGATCCGGCGCCTGGACTATCGTCGCAAGCCTGGCCGACCGGCGACAAGAAGGCCGCCAAGGCGCTGACGAAAAAGCAGATCGCGCTGTCGCAGACCTGTTTCAACGGCGGCTTGAAATCCGCCTGGTTGGCCAAGGACACGCTGAGGGCATGCGACGCGTTGCTGGCGATGCCGGTCGCGCCGACGATCAGGGCGGACAATCGCGCGGTCGTGCTGCAACGCCGGGCCCTGGCGTTGATCGCGCTCGATGACCCGGCCATGGCGCTCGACGCCGTCACGCAATCCGAAACCATCGGGAGGACCCAGGGCAATCCGCTTTTCGCCGACAGTACGGGGATCGGCAACGGCCTCATCAAGGCCTATATCCTCGGCCAATACGGTCGCACGCCCGAGGCGCTCGATCTGCTCACCGAATTGCGTGCCAGGCGACCGTATTCGACGTCGATCATGGGACCGATCGACCGCATGGAAGCCTTTCTTGCCGACGATATCGAGCGGCTGATGGATGCGCGGATCAAGCGCGCGCCGATCGACCCCAATTCGCTGCGCTCGCTGATCCCGCTTTATGTCCTGCGCGGTGAACTCGACCAGGCTGCGGCGATCGGCGATCAGGTTTCGCTGATCGACCCCCCCCTGCACGGCAGCTGGAGCCTGATCGACGGGCCGAGCCAAGGCGAGCAGCAGAGTCAGCGCGCGGCTTTCCAGATGATGCATGCCTATGCGCTGGCGGCAACCGGCGAAGCGGCGCGCGCCGAACAGATCATCGCCGACGTTCGCGCCGATATCGTCGCATTCCTCGGCACCTCTCCGTTCGAGAAAAGTCGCGTACCGAGCCCGACGAAATTGCGCGAGTACAGCGAACGCAAGCGCGGCGCCGAAGCGGCCAACAAGATCGTCGACGATTGGGCAACGGGCATAGCCCTCAGGACGGAAGCGCAGATGCTGAGCCGCGAAGAATTTCTCGCTGCCCACCAAAAGGAGTTACCCGAAGATCCCCTGTTGGGGATCGATTTGATGCGCACGCTGGCGGCGCATCAGGGTGAAGTATCCGCGGACATCAAAGACGCGCTTGAGCGCAGCCAGAACGGCATTGGCCATATGTTGATCGATATCGATCGGGCGAAGCTTTTCGACATGATACCTGATGCCGAATCGCCGCCGCTGGTCCCCAAATTCGCGTCGAGCGCGAGCAAATGGCTGTTCAACGACGGATCGGGCTATTCGCAGGACAAGGAGGACAACGGCAATATCCGCACCGTACGCTACGAAACCATGATGGGCACGATCCCGATCGTCGAAGAGATGATGCTGCTCGCAGTCGCCAATTATGCGCGCAGCGAGGGCAAGGACAGCTTCGTGATCCTGTCGAACCGGTCGATGAAGCGCGTCTATGTCAACGGCTTCGGCGGAACGACGGGCGCTGCGGGCTTTGAGGCACAGGTCCGCGTCCGCCTGCTCAACCGCACCAACCTGCCCGACGACCTGCAACCCAGCGAAGCGCGGATCATCACGGTCGACGAGATCTGGACCGAGCTCAAGCCGCGCTATGACAGGATCGACGGCGATAAATCGCCCGACTGATCCGTCCGGCGCGGGCTTGACGCTGGTCGTCGAGCCGACGAAGCTCGCGGCATGAGCGACCCGATCCTTGTCATCGATGAAGGCACGACGTCGACGCGCGCGATCCTGTTTGCGCCGGACGGACGCGAGCTCGGCGTCGCGCAGCGCGACCTGACGCAGCATTATCCCGGGCCCGGACTAGTCGAGCACGACGCCGCCGAAATCTGGGAGCGCAGCCTGGCGTGCGCGCAGGCGATGGTGGCGCACGCCGGGGGCGCCGGGCGGATCGCCGCGATCGGCATCACCAACCAGCGCGAGACGATCGTCTTCTGGGACGCCGCCAGCGGCGAACCGCTGGCGCCCGCGATCGTCTGGCAGGACCGGCGCACCGGCGATCGCTGCGCCGAACTGCGCGCGGCGGGGCACGAGGATGCGGTCCAGGCGAAAACCGGGCTGTTGCTCGATCCCTATTTCAGCGCGACCAAGATCGGCTGGGCGCTCGACCGCTGGCCGCAATTGCGCGCGGCGGGCGATCGGCTGCGCTGCGGCACCGTCGAAAGCTATCTGCTCTATCGCCTGACCGGCGGCATGCACGCCAGCGATGCCACCAACGCATCGCGCACCGCGCTGATGGATATCCACACCGGCGACTGGGACGAGGGCCTGTGCGACCTGTTCGGCGTGCCGCGCGCGATCCTGCCAGAGATCGTCGATTGCAGCGGCGCGATCGCGCGCACCGATCCCGCCCTGTTCGGCGCGGCCATCCCGATCTGCGGCATGGCGGGCGACCAGCAGGCGGCGACGATCGGCCAGGGCTGTCTCGATCCCGGCCAGGTCAAGGCGACCTTCGGCACCGGCGCCTTTGTTCTGGCCGCCACCGGCGACGCCGCCCCACGCTCGCAACACCGGTTGCTGACGACGGTCCTCGTCCAGCAAGGCGGCCAGCGGCGCTATGCTCTCGAAGGATCGGTCTTCGTCGCGGGCAGCCTGTTCCAGTGGTTGCGCGACGGCCTCGGATTGATCGCCAGCGCCGATGACAGCGAGGCCCTGGCGCGGTCGGTCGCCGACAATGGCGGCGCGGTGGTGGTGCCGGCATTATCGGGGCTCGGCGCGCCGCACTGGCAGCCCGATGCCCTCGCAGCAATCACCGGCCTCAGCTTCGCGACCGGCAAGGCGCACGTCGTGCGCGCGGCGCTGGAGGCGATGGCGCACCAGATGCGCGACCTGCAGTCCGCCTTTGCCGGCGACGGGGCGCAATGGGCCGAACTCAGGATCGACGGCGGCATGGTGCGCAACGACTGGCTGGCGCAGGATCTCGGCGACATTCTCGATATCCCGGTCGAGCGGCCACTCTATGTCGAAACGACCGCGATCGGCGCAGCGATGCTCGCGGCAACTGGCGCCGGGCTGCATCGCGACCTTGCGACGGCGGCCAAAGTCATGCGCGGCGATGTCGAGCGCTTCGCATCGCGAATGGACGCCGTCACCCGGCAGCGCCGGCTTGCGCAATGGAACGCCGCACTGGCCAAGGTGCTCGCGCAGTGAGAGGCCAAGAAAAAGGGCGGCACAATGGCCGCCCGTTTCCCGTTCGTTTTGGCGCTTAGCGCTTGAGCGTGAGGCCACCGAACCGCTTGTTGAAGCGCGCGACCTGGCCGCCAGCGTCGAGCAGGCGCTGGTTGCCGCCGGTCCATGCCGGATGCGAGCTCGGATCGATTTCGAGCTGCAGCGTGTCGCCTTCCTTGCCCCAGGTGGAGCGGGTTTCGAACGTGCTGCCATCGGTCATCTGGACCGTGATCATGTGATAGTCGGGGTGGCCTTCGGTTTTCATGTCATGCTCCTGGGGCGGACCGGTACCGACCGGAACGCGAGAGATGGGGCGCAAAAATGCGGAAGCGGCCCCCTAGCGCGGGCCTCGCCCAATTGCAAGCGCGATGCGCGCGATCAGCCCTGAGGCGGGTCGGCGATCATCGCGGTGAAGTTGCATTCGGACACGAGCGCGCCGTCGACCATCGCGCGGCCGGCGAACTTGCACACCTTGCCCTTGTTCTGCGTGATCGTCACATGGAGGTCGAGCAGGCAGCCCGGCACCACCGGCTTGCGGAACTTGGCGCCGTCGATCGCCATGAAATAGACGAGCTTGCCGCTGCCGCCGAGACCCATCGACTGGACCGCGAGCACCGCCGCCGCCTGCGCCATCGCCTCGATCTGGAGGACGCCGGGCATGATCGGGCTGCCGGGGAAATGGCCCTGGAAGAACTGCTCGTTCATCGTCACGCCCTTGACGGCGTGGATCGACTCGTTCGCTTCGTACGAGACGATGCGATCGACGAGCAGCAACGGATAACGATGCGGGATGAGGTCGAGGATGCCGCGAATGTCGATGCCATTCGCCGCGTCTGCCGAAGTCGGTGCCATATCGTTCCCGTTGCCGCCTGTCGTTGCTTCGCGCTTAGCGGCCCTGGGGCTGCGTCGCGGTCGGCTGAGCCTGCTGCTGCTGTTGCTGGCGCGCCATGTAAATCATGATCTGCGCGACCTGCTGGTGGATCTGCATCGTCTGGCGCTGCGGCTGCCAACCGGCGGGAACCGTGATCGACGCCGTCGGGACACGCGCATTGAGCGCGGCGGTCAGCGCCGGCGTTACGTCGATCGCGGGCGGGGCGTAGATCAGCGCTTCTGGCGACAGGATCGCACTGATCTTCTTGTCCGCAGACACTTGCTGAGCAGCGGCAGTAAACTGCGCGAGGAGCTGTTCGACGACGTAGAGCTGCGCCGTCAAAATCGGCTGTTGCGCCGTCGAAATCTGCTTTTCCTTGGCGTCGATCTGTTGAATCAATGCCGGATTGGACGTCCGTGCAGCCGCAGCTTCCTGATCGCTGATCTGATTGTCGCCGTTCGTATCGAGCTGCTTGCCGAGATTCTGAATTTCGGTCGAGAGCTGAGACGCCGTGGCTGCCTGCGCCGAATAGGTCTGCGCAATCTGCTTATAGGCGGTGAGCAAGGCGCTGGAGCCGGCCACGACCTGCGCAGGGTCGGTCGCGGCGAGGCCGCCAACCTGGGCTGCGGCCGGGGCGGCAGTCAGGACTGTTCCGGCGATGGCTGCGCCGGCTAATGCGGCGGCTTTGAACATGGTTTTCATCAAAATTGGGTTCCTACATTGAATGAGAATGTCTTGGTATCGTCGCCTTCCTGCTTTAGCAGAACGCGCGATAAATCGATCCTGAACGGACCGAATGGTGAATTCCAGTCGACGCCAATGCCGATCGCAACGCGCGGCTGGGCCGAATTACCCAAAAACCGCTCGGTGAAAGGCGCGATCGACTGGAAGCCGGTGGGGCACGTCGAAAATGCGCCGGTGGTAAACGGGGCACTGGTCGTGGGATCAACCCCACGCGTGGCAAATTGAGAGGTGCCCGTCGCGAGATCGCGACACAACACTTTCACGTTGCCGTCGGTATCGGTGAAGGTGTTGCCAAGCGTCGTCAGCGGCGGTGGATCGGTGTGGAACAGCGATCCGACGTCGAGGAAGACGGAAGGCCGCAGGCCGAACGCCTGGGCCCCTTCGCCCAGCGGAATCTGGACCTCTGCGCGCGCCAGATAATAGGCTTCTCCGCCCAAGGCGTCATCGGTCGCGCGATCGTTGTCGAAATTGACCACGGCGTTGGCCGGGTCGCTGATATCGACCGAACTATAGCGTTTGACGCGCGGCCCGACGCCGCGAATGTCGAAACCGCGAAACTGCGGTTCACCAAGGAAAAACCGATCGGTCAGGCGAATGTCGCCGCCGCCAAATGGCATGACATATCCGCCTTCGAACGTCAGGCCGAGAATGAAATTGTTGTACAGGCTGATATATTTGCCTGCATTCAGCCGGGTGCGGAGATATTTGACGCTGCCGCCGAGTCCGGCGAAATCCTGCGACAAGGTTACCGCATAGCCGGCGCTCGGTCGCACCGAGTTATTCCGGCGATCGAAGTTCAAGGTGTAACCCAGCATCGACGTGGTCCGCTTGCCGATCGCATCGCACAAGAAACGCCCAGCACGCAGCGGGTCGCACTGACCGTTGAAAAAATACAGACCCTCGTCGAGCGAGACATCGTCGTAATTGAGCGAGTAACGCAGGAAGCCGCTGAGATATTCAGTCAGCGGAATGCCCGAGCTGATCGCCATGCCGGTCGTCGTCTGCTGGAACGTGGTTTTCCGCTCATTGTTGATAAAATTGAACGAGTTTAGATCCTTGCGATACAAACTTCCGCTCAGCGAAATCGGCCGATCCATGAAATAGGGCTCGGTGAAGGTCAGTTCGGCCGCCTTCGAGTAGGATGAGTAGTTCAGGCTCGCACCCAGGATCTGCCCCTTGCCGCGAAAATTGCGCTGGCGAATCGAACCCTGGAGGACGAAATTCTCGATCGACGAGAAACCGGCCGACAAGGTCAGTTCGCCGGTCGCCTTTTCCTGGACATTGGTTTCGAGAATGACACGATCTTCGCTGCTGCCCGGCTTTTGCTCGATCGCGAGGTCTTCCTGGAAAAAGCCCAGCGACTTTATGCGGTTTTCCGACCGCTTGAGCAGAAAGCTGTTGAACGCGTCCCCCTCGGCGAGACGGAATTCGCGCCGCACGACCTTGTCTTCGGTCAGCGTGTTGCCGTTAACGTCGATCCGCTCGATATAGACGCGCGGACTTTCGGCGACGAGAAGCGTCACGTCCATCGTCAAGGTTTCTTTGTGCCGCGTGTAGCTCGGCTGCACGTCGGCAAATGCGTAGCCGTAAAGGCCGGTCGTCTCGGTCAGGCCATCGACCGTATCCTCGACCTTGCCGGCATCGAACCATTCGCCTTCCTTAATGGGCAGGCGCGCCGACATGGCCTCGCTGTTGAAGTCGCGGATCTGGCTGTCGACCTTGACGGTTCCGAATTTGTAGCGTTCGCCCTCTTCGACGACATAGGTGATGATGAAGTCCTGCTTGTCGCTGGTCTGCTCGGCGACGGCCGAAACGATGCGGAAATCGGCATAGCCTTCGGCCAAGTAAAATTCGCGCAATTTGGCCTGATCGTAGGCCAGGCGATCTGGATCATAGCTGGTATTTGACGAAAAGAAGGTGGTCAGACGCGACTGTTTGGTCGCCATCTGTCCGCGCAGCTTGCCGTCGGAAAAATCCTCGTTGCCGATGATGTTGATCTGCCGAACCTTGGATTTCGGCCCTTCGCTGATCTCGAAGATGATGTCGACGCGGTTCTGGTCGAGCTCGACGAGCTTGGGCTCTACCGTGGCGGCGAAGCGCCCCTGGCGCTTGTAAAGTTCGATGATGCGCGCGACGTCGGCGCGGACCTTCGAGCGCGTGTAGATCTGCCGCGGCGCAAGCTTGATCTCGGGATTGATCTTGTCCTCTTTGAGCTTCTTGTTGCCCTCGAGGATGATGCGGTTGACGACGGGGTTTTCAGCGACCTGGATGACGAGATTGCCCTGATCGTCGCGAATTTGATAATCGGCGAACAATTCGGTCGACGCCAGATCCTTGAGCGCCTTGTCGAGATCGGCACGGGTATATTGATTCCCGACGCGCAGCGACACGTAGGACAAAACCGTCCCGGCTTCGAGCCGCTGATTGCCGGTGACCGTCAGCGAGCGAATAACACCCCCCGGCACCGCTTGGTCGGCAACGCTGGGCGACGCCGCCGGAACCTGCGGATCGACCGCAACCTCGGACGTCGACTGGGCGTGCGCCGCCGAAGCGCCCGCAAGCGTTGAAGTCGCCAGCAAAACCGCCGCGATCCGGCGAAATTTATCCGTCTTTCGATGTCCGCTCACGCGCTACAACCTCACATGTTTGAAAATTTATGTCGCAATACCGACAAGCGTGCCGACAAGCCAGCCCTTGCTCCCAAAAATCAGCCTGAAACCCTTCCCAGCGTATCGAGCCAACCGAACGAATCGACATCGTTGAAGGTAAACACCAGCATCACCAGCACGACGAACGCGAATCCGCCGCCGAATGCCCATTCGAGCGCTTTCGGCCCCGGCGGCTTTCGCCGCACTGCCTCGATCGCGTAGAACATCAAATGGCCTCCATCCAGCATCGGGATTGGCAACAGGTTGATGAACCCGAGATTGATGGACATCAGGGCGACGAGCGAAAGAAACGCGAACAGGCCGAGCGTTACCTGTTCGCCCGATATCTTGGCGATGCGCAAGGGGCCGCCGAATTCCTTGATCGACCGGCGCCCCGAAATCACTTGGCCGATGGTCTTTCCGGTCAGCGAAAGTATTTCGCCGGTGCGCGCGATGGCATAGCCCGGCGCCGCGATCGGCGACAGCGGCGCGAGTTGCGGACCGGTGCCGACGACGCCGAGCAGGCCGATGCGATATTCGTTGCCGAAGCGGTCGACCTGTTTCGATACGCGCGGCACGATCGCCAGCGCACGGCGCGTCCCGTCGCGCTCGACCTCGATCGGGATCGAGATGCCCGGGCGGTAGAAGACCGCCATCTGGACGTCTTCGAAGCTCTCGACCGGCCTGCCCTCGACGCTGACGAAGCGGTCGCCCGGCGCCAGTCCCGCCGCCGCCGCCGCCGAACCCGCCATGACGCTTTCGACGACCGGCGGCGTGTACGGCTTGCCGTAAGCGATGCCGAGCCCGGCGATCAGCGCCAGCGCGACGATGAAATTCACCACCGGCCCGGCGGCGACGATCGCCGCGCGTTTCCACAAGGCCTGCGCGGGAAAGGTCCGCGCGCGCTCGGCCGGCGGCAGCTTGCGCCAGGCGGCGTCGGGATTGCTCGCCGGGCTCATGTCGCCGGCGAACTGAACGTAACCGCCGAGCTGCAGCCAGCCGACCTTCCAGCGGGTGCCGCGCCTGTCGGTCCAGCCGAACAGCTCGCGACCGAAGCCGATCGAGAATGTCTCGGCCTTCACCCCGCACCAGCGGGCGACGATGTAATGGCCGAATTCGTGCAGGAAGACGAGCGGGCCGAGCACGAGAACGAAGGCCAATGCGGTGAGCGGAAGGCTCGGCGTATCAAACATGCGCGGGGCCCCTGGTCATGTCGGTCGCCAGCGCGCGACTGTGCGTGTCGATGGAGTAGATGTCGTCGAGCGTCGTCGGTATCGGCGGCGACCAGGCGTCGAGGACGCGCTGCGCGACGTCGGCGATGGCGAGGAAACCGATGCGCCCGTCGAGGAACGCCGCGACCGCGACCTCGTTCGCCGCGTTGAGCTGCGCCGGGCGCCCGCCGCCCTCGCCCGCCGCGGCGCGCGCGATCCCGGTGGCGGGAAAGCGCGTTTCGTCGGGCGCCGCGAAATCGAGCCGGGCGATGGCGGCGAGGTCGAGCGGTTCGCACGGCGTGTCGATCCGCCCCGGCCAGGCCAATGCGCTCGCGATCGGCACGCGCATGTCGGGGGCGCCAAGCTGCGCGAGCGTCGAGCGGTCGCGATATTCGACCAGCGAATGGATCACCGATTGCGGATGGACGAGGATGCGGATGTTGGCGAGACCGACGGGAAACAGGTGGTGCGCCTCGATCAGTTCGAGCCCCTTGTTCATCATCGTCGCCGAATCGACGCTGATCTTCGCGCCCATCGACCAATTGGGGTGCGCGACCGCCTGGGCCGGCGTCATCGCGCGCATTTCGGCGAGGCTTTTGGTGCGGAACGGCCCGCCCGACGCGGTCAGCGTGATCGACGCGACGTCCTCGATCCGCCCGCCCGCAAGGCACTGGAAGATCGCGTTATGTTCCGAATCGACGGGCAGCAGCGTCGCTCCGCTTTCGCGCACCTTGGCCATCATCAACGCGCCCGCCGAGACGAGCGATTCCTTGTTGGCGAGCGCGACGGTCCTGCCGCCCTCGATCGCCGCCATCGTCGGCGCGAGCCCGGCGCAGCCGACGATCGCGGCCATCGTCAGGTCGGGATTGCGCCGCGCGGCCGCGACCAGCGCCTCGGTGCCCGCCGCCGCCTCGGTCGACGTGCCCGCCAGCGCGTCGCGCAATTCGGCAAGACAATTCTCGTCGGCGACGACCGCGATTTCGGCCTCGAATTCGCGCGCCAGCTTTGCCAGCTCGATCGCCTGGCAATTGGCGGTCAGCGCGACGATTTTCCAGTCGCCGCGATTGCGCCGCACGAGGTCGAGCGTCGATGCGCCGACCGATCCGGTCGCGCCGAAGATCGAGATGCTGCGCGTCATTCGGCGACCAGCGCGGCGAGAGCCAGCCACGCGAGCCCGCACGCGATCGTGACCGGCAACAGCCCGTCTATGCGATCGAGGATGCCGCCGTGCCCGGGGATGATCCGGCCGCTGTCCTTTACGCCCGCCCGTCGTTTCATGCCGCTTTCGAGAAAGTCCCCCGCCTGCGCGAAGATCGCAAGGACCGCCCCCGCAGCCAGCGCGATCAGCACGGGCAGACCCTGCCATTGCCCGTCATAGGCGAATTGCCATGTCCAGATCGCCGCGGCGATGCCGGCGGCAGCCATGCCGCCGACCAGCCCCGACCAGGTTTTCGACGGACTGATCTTCGGCGCGATCTTGGGGCCACCGAGGCTGCGCCCGGCAAAATAGGCGCCGCTATCGGTCGCGATCGTGACCAACAGCGGCAAGAGCACGTGCGGAATGCCGATGCGGCGAAACAGGATGAGGAACAGCACCGCCGCCACAACATAGCACAGGCCGGCGGCGGTCGCCGCGATCCGGGCGGGCAGCGTCAGGCCCATTTTCGCGGTGAGCGCGACCCATTCGGACAAGGCGATCGCGGCGATCGCGACGACGAACGCGCCGAACACGATTCCGCCCGCCCAGATCGCGGCACCCGCCACAGCGAGCATGATCGCCGCCGAAACGACACGCACGCCGAGATCGGATTTGTTCGCGGTCGGCATCGCGGCCCGGCGCTCGTCCATCATCGCCCCCCGTAGCGCCGGTCGCGCATCGCGAACCAGTCGAGCGCGGCCTTGAGCGTGCCGCCGTCGAAGTCGGGCCACAGCAGGTCGGTGAAATACATCTCGGCATAGGCGCATTGCCACAGCAGGAAGTTCGACAGGCGCTGCTCGCCCGAGGTGCGGATGAGAAGGTCGAGCGGCGGCAGGCCGGCGGTGTCGAGCCGCGCCGCGATCGTGTCGGCGGTGATCGCATCGGGCACGATGCTCCCGGCGGCGACGTCGCGCGCGATGCCGCGCGTCACGCGCGTCAGCTCGTCCTGCGATCCGTAATTGAGCGCGACCGACAGCGTCGTCGCCTTGTTGCCCGCGGTGCGCGCCAGCGCGTCGTCGATCAGCGCGACGATGTCGGGTTTGAACGCGGTATAATCGCCGATGATGTGGAGGCGCACGTCCTCGGCGGCGAACTTGTCGAGGTCGGACAGAATGAAGCGTTTCATCAGCCCCATCAGGTCCGAAATCTCGTCCTCGGGACGCTTCCAGTTCTCCGACGAGAACGCGTAGAGCGTCAGCGCTTCGAGGCCGAGCTCCTTGGCCGCGCGAACCGTCTTGCGGACCGCTTCGACGCCCGCCTTGTGCCCCGCCGCGCGCGGCAAATGCCTGCGCTTCGCCCAGCGGCCGTTGCCGTCCATGATGATCGCGACATGGCGCGGAATGCTACTGGGCGGGACGTCGCTCATCAAAGGTTGCTCAGGGGCTTACTGCCCCATGATTTCCTTTTCCTTGGCGCTCGCCGCGGCGTCGATTTCGGCGACGGTCGCGTCGGTCAGCTTCTGCACCTCGGTTTCCGAGCGCTTGCGATCGTCCTCGGAGATTTCCTTCTTGGCCTCGTCGGCCTTGAGGTCGTCCATGCCGTCGCGGCGGACGTTGCGCACCGCGATCCGCGCCTTTTCGGCGTACTGGCCCGCGACCTTCGACAGCTCCTTGCGGCGCTCCTCGGTCATGTCGGGGATCGGCAGCCGCACGAGCTGGCCGTCGGTGACGGGGTTGAGGCCGAGCCCGGCCGATCGGATCGCCTTTTCGACCGGCGCGATATTCGCCTTGTCCCAGACCTGCACCGACAGCAACCGCGGTTCGGGCGCAGATACCGTCGCCACCTGGTTCAACGGCATTTGCGCGCCATAGACCTCGACCGTGATCGGATCGAGCAGCGAGACGTTGGCGCGCCCGGTGCGCAGGCCGTTGAGATCGTGTTGCAGCGATTCGACCGCGCCCTTCATGCGGCGTTCGAGATCGGCTTTATCGTATTTGGCCATGTCAGTTTCCTTCATTCCCGTCATCGGCGTTGCGCACGATCGTCGCGGTGCCGTCGCCCGCGAGAACGCGGGCAAGATTGCCCTGTTCGCGGATGTTGAAAACGACGATCGGTATGTCGTTGTCGCGGCACAGCGCAATCGCGCTAGCATCCATCACCTTGAGATTGTCGTTGAGCACGCGGTCGTAGGTCAGCTCGTCGTAGCGCGTGGCGGTGGCGACCTTTTTCGGGTCGGCATCGTAGACGCCATCGACGCTGGTGCCCTTGAGCAAGGCGTCGCAGTTCATTTCGGCGGCGCGCAGCGCGGCGCCCGAATCGGTGGTGAAGAACGGGCTGCCGACGCCGGCGGCGAAGATGACGACGCGCCCCTTGGCGAGATGGCGCTCGGCACGGCGGCGGATGACCGGCTCGCACACCTCGTCCATCGCGATCGCCGACTGGACGCGCGTCTGCACGCCCAGTTGTTCGAGCGCGTTCTGCATCGCCAGCGCGTTCATGACGGTGGCGAGCATGCCCATATAATCGGCCTGGGCGCGGTCCATGCCCTTGGCGGCGCCGGCCATGCCGCGAAAGATGTTGCCGCCGCCGATGACGAGGCACAGTTCGAGCCCGGTGTCCTTGGCCGCCTTCACTTCCTCGGCCATGCGCGCGACCGTCGCCGGATCGATGCCGAATTGACCGGGGCCCATCAGGGCCTCGCCCGACAATTTGAGCAGGATGCGTTTGAAGACGGGACGGGTCACGGCGATCGATATCCTCTTGTTTCGACGGCCCCTCGTTTCGAAGGTGACTGCGTGCCGATTTGCGGGCGCTGGACACAGAAATGGCGCGCGCCCTGGTCGAGCGCACGCCATGCTGTTTCACCGCCGCCGAGTCAATCGCGCGGCGGCGTTCCGGGGCCTGCGATCAGGCGGCGCCGACCGCGGCGGCGACTTCGGCGGCGAAGTCGCTTTCCTCGCGCTCGATGCCCTCACCGAGCTGGAAGCGGACATAATCGACGAGCGTGATCGCTGCGCCTGCCTGCTTGCCCGCCGAGGCGACGACTTCGGCGACCGGGGTCTTGTTGTCGATGACGAACAGCTGCGACAGCAGCGCGTTTTCCTTGCGGAATTTCGCCATCGTGCCGTCGACCATCTTGGCGACGATCTCTGCCGGCTTGCCCGATTCGGCGGCCTTTTCCTCGGCAATCGCACGCTCGCGCGCGATCATGTCGGGGTCGAGGTCGTCGCCGTTGAGCGCGAGCGGCGCGGCGGCGGCAATGTGCATCGCCAGCTGCTTGCCGAGCGGTTCGAGCGCCTCGGCGCCGGCCGTGCTGTTGAGCGCGACGAGCACGCCGATCTTGCCGAGGCCCGGCGCGGCGGCATTGTGGACGTAGCCGATCACGGCGCCTTCATCGACCGACAGGCATTTGACGCGGCGAACCGCCTGGTTCTCGCCGATCTTGGCGATGTTGTCGGTCAGCTTGTCGGCGATGCTGCCGCCGCCGGGATAGGCTGCGGCCTTGAGCGCGTCGACATCGTCGCCGCCCTGGTCGAGCGCGACCTTCGTGACGTTGCGGACGAAATCCTGGAACTGGTCGTTCTTGGCGACGAAGTCGGTTTCCGAATTGACCTCGACGGCGGCGCCGCTGGTGCCCTCGGTCAGGATCCCGACCAGGCCTTCGGCAGCCGTGCGGCTCGACTTCTTGGCAGCGGCGGCAAGACCCTTGGTGCGCAGCCAGTCGACCGCGGCTTCGATGTCGCCGCCGTTTTCGACGAGCGCCTTCTTGCAGTCCATCATGCCCGCGCCGGTGCGTTCGCGCAGGTCCTTGACGGTGGCCATAGAAATATCTGCCATGGGAATTTCCTTAAATTATTCAGATCGAACAACCGGATGCGCGCCCGTATCGAAACGATACGAGGCGCGCGTCCGATCGGATTGGTCAGGCCTTTGCGTCGGCCGTCTTGGTCGGGGCCTTTTTGGCGGCGGCCTTCTTGGCCGGGGCCGTTGCCGCCGCAGCGTCGTCGGCCTTGGCTTCGTCGGCCTTGGCTTCGTCCTTCTTTTTGGCGGGTGCGGCCTTCTTGGCGGCAGGCTTCTTGGCCGGCGCCTTGTCAGCTGCGGGCGTTTCGGCCGGGGCTTCGTCCTTCACCGGCTCGGCCTTGGCGGCTTCGGCGGCCTTGGCCGGAGCCGGGGCAGCTTCGGCCTTGGCCGGGGCTGCAGCTTCGGCGGCGGGCGCGTCGGCTATGGCGAGTTCGGCCATCGGTGCGTCGGCGGCGCCGAGGTCGAAGCCGCTCGCGGCCATCTGGTCCTGGCCGCCCTTGGTGGCGGCGCTGGCGATGGCTTCGCAATAGAGGCGGATCGCGCGGCTGGCGTCGTCATTGGCCGGAACCGGGAACGAGATGCCGTCGGGCGAAACGTTCGAATCGAGGACCGCGACGACGGGAATGCCAAGGACGTTGGCTTCCTTGATCGCGAGCTCTTCCTTGTTGGCGTCGATCACGAACATGACATCGGGAATGCCGCCCATGTCGCGAATACCACCGAGCGACAGCTCGAGCTTGTCGCGACGGCGCGTCATCTGCAGGACTTCCTTCTTGGTGAAGCCCGCGGTGTCGCCCGACAGCTGCTCCTCGAGCGTCTTGAACTGCTTGATCGACTGCGAAATCGTCTTCCAGTTAGTCAGCATGCCGCCGAGCCAGCGATGGTTGACGTAATGCTGGCCCGAACGCTGCGCGGCCTCGGCGATCGCGGTTTGCGCCTGGCGCTTGGTGCCGACGAACAGGACCTTGCCGCCGGCGGCGACGGTCTGCGACACGAAGTCGAGCGCGCGGGCGAACAGCGGCACGGTCTGCGACAGGTCGATGATGTGGATGCCGTTGCGCTGGCCGAAAATATACGGCTTCATGCGCGGGTTCCAGCGGTGCGTCTGATGGCCGAAATGCGCTCCGGCTTCGATCAATTGCTGCATCGTGACGGTAGGGGCCGCCATATTAGTTCTCCTTCCGGTTGGTCCTCTGGCGGGCAAGAACCGGACATGACCTTGAATCAGGCCGTCCGGCACCGGTATGTGCGCCCACCATGTGGAATGGCCCGCCCGCTAGCGCATGGCGACGCGCGATGCAAGAGGAAGCGGGCCGGCGGTGCGATAATTCATGCCGCCGGCGGCGCCAATTGATATCGCGGTTCGGGAAACAGCTGCGCGGCGATCGCGGCGGCGGCGGCGGCCCCGACCAACTGCCCGAGAACGAACATCGGCACGTCGTGCGGCGCGATTCCGGCAAAGCTGTCCGACAGGCTGCGTACCAGCGTGATCGCAGGGTTGGCGAAGCTGGTCGACGAGGTGAACCAATAGGCCGCGACGATATAAAGCGCGACCGTCGAGGCGATCCAGCCGGGCCGATGACGCAAGGTCCCCAGGATCGTGAGGATCAGCCCGAAGGTGGCGACCGCCTCTCCGGTCCACTGGCCGATGCCGCTGCGCGCCTTGGTCGACAGCTGCACGATCGGAAGATCGAACATCACATGCACCGCCCAGGCGCCGAGGACGCCGCCCGCCAGCTGCATCGCGACGTAGCTGGCCCCCTCGCGCGCCGCCAGTTGCCTGCCGACGACCATCACCAGCGTGACCGCGGGGTTGAAGTGCGCGCCCGAAACAGGCCCGAAAATCGTGATGATCACGAACAGCATGGCCCCCGTCGCCAGCGTATTGGCGAGCAGCGCGACAGCGACGTTCCCGCCCGCGAGCGCTTCGGCCATCACGCCCGAGCCGATCACCGCGGCAAACAGGAAGAACGAGCCGACCGCCTCCGCGGCGAGCCGGCGCGGTAGCGGCGGCGGCGGATCAGCCGCCACCGATGGTCCCCTCCCCGATCTTGCCGATCGAGCGCACGCGGTCGCGCCACTGCAGTTCGTCGAGCCCCTCGTCGGGCAGGTTCACCAACAGCGCGATGCGATTACGCAAATAACGCAACGCGGTGAGAAATGCCTCGCGCTGGCCTGCCCCCTCGACCGCTGCCGGATCCTCGATACCCCAATGCGCCATCGCCGGCCGTCCCGGCCACACCGGACAGATTTCGCCCGCCGCGCTGTCGCAAACGGTGATGACGAGGTCCATCGTCGGGGCATCGGGAGCGGCAAATTCCTGCCAGCTCTTGGCGCGCAACCCGTCGAGCGGAAATTCGAGTTCGGCCAGGATCTCGAGCGCCATCGGATGCGGCGCGGGCTTGGGATCGCTGCCGGCAGAAAAGGCGCGGAAGCGGCCGGCACCGGCACGATTGAGCAGGGCCTCGGCGATGATCGAGCGCGCCGAATTGCCGGTGCAGAGGAACAGGACGTTGCGCACGCGCGCGTCCGCGCTGCGGTCATTCATGCCGACGCCTCCTCACAGCGCGCCGACCGGACAACCGGTGCGCAGGCGGCCCCCTCGCAGCAATTGTCGAGCAGGAAATCGATCAGCGCGGTCATCGCGCCGAAATCCGCCGAATAGATCAGCGAGCGCCCTGCGCGTCGCTGCCGTATCAGACCGGCGCCGGTCAGTTGCGCGAGATGGAACGATAGCGACGAATTGGGCACGCCGAGCAGATCGGCGAGCGCGCCCGCCGCCATCCCCTCGGGACCGACTTGCACCAATTGGCGGAACAGCGCGAGGCGTTGCTCCTGCGCCAGCGCCGACAGCGCGGTGATGGCCTGATCAGGTTTCAACCTCGCCTCCATTTGTTTCGAACATTGTCGAAATGTCCGACATGGGCGCCGATTGTCAATATCTATTTCGACGTTTCTCGAATTATAGCTGACCGAAACTCCCGGTTGACAAAAGAACGGAACGTGAACATGGTCGTTTTCCACAGGCCGGGGAACCGATTCGCACGGGGCGGGTTATGGTTAACGGTCCCTTGCCGAGCAGCGTTTCGCTCGGCCAGGACAGAAAGGACCGAAACGATGCCGACTGCGATGACGACGATTTTGTTCGTGGGTGTATTGATCGGATCGCTCGGCGCGATCGCCCTGATGCTGTCGGCCAACAGCCGCCGCATCATCGATGCGCTGTTGATGCGTCACACGGCGCCGGCCGCGACGACGATCGTCACGTTGCGCAATCGCCCCGGCATGGCCGCGCGCGTCAGCCCTCGACTGTCGCCATGCTCGCTGCGCGCCGCCGCCTGACCCGGGCATAGCTGGCGATACTGAACGGGATCATCCCGACGTAGATCAGGGAAATCGCGAGCAGCGTTTCCCAGCGCGCGGTAAACAGCGCCGCGCCGAGCAGGCCGATCGCCGCCAGCACCTCGAGCCGCCAGCCGCGCCGGATCCTGAGGCTCGACCAGCTATAGGTTGCGACGTTGGAGATCATCAGGAATGCCACCAGCAACACCCACGGCATGACGACATACCAGGCGCTCAGCCATTCGATGCCGGTGACGAGCCAGGCGTAGATCGGCACGAAGGCGATCCCCGCCCCCGCCGGCGCCGGCACGCCGGTCAGGAAACCCGCCGATTTGTGCGGCTGGTCGTCCGAATCGATCGCCGCGTTGAAGCGCGCGAGGCGCAGCGCGCAGCACACCGCCAGCGCGAGCGCGGCGGTCCAGCCGAACTTCGGCGCATATTGCAGCGACCATTGGAAGATGACGATCGTCGGCGCGACGCCGAAGGCGATGACGTCGCTGAGCGAATCGAGCTCGGCACCGAAACGGCTGTCGGCCCTGAGCAGGCGTGCGATGCGCCCGTCGAGCCCGTCGAGCACGCCGGCAAAGATGATCGCGCCGATCGCCAGCTCCCAGCGCCCGTCGATCGCCATGCGCGCGCCGGTCAGGCCGAAACACAAGGCCAATGCGGTGATCGCATTGGGAGCGATGGCGCGAAACGCGATGCCGCGTGTGGCGCGCGGTTCGGCGGACATCAGCGTCGCTCTCCGCACGCCCGCGTCACTGGCCGGTGCCGATCAGTTGCGGCGCATGGCCGATCCGCGCGATCACGGTTTCGCCGGCAATGCTGCGCTGCCCCAAGAGGACGAGCGGCTCGGTCCCCTCGGGCAGGTAGACGTCGACGCGGCTGCCGAAGCGGATCAGGCCGACGCGCTGGCCCGCCGTCACATCGTCGCCCGGCTTGACCGCGGCGACGATCCGCCGCGCGACGAGCCCGGCGTTCTGGGTGATGCCGATGCGCTTGCCGTCGGGACGTTCGAACAGCATGTGCTGGCGTTCATTGTCCTCGCTCGCCTTGTCGAGATCGGCATTGACGAACAGGCCGGGGATATAGGCGACCTTTTTCACGCTGCCCGCGATCGGCGCGCGATTGATGTGGACGTCGAACACGCTCATGAAAATCGACACGCGCGTCATCGGCGCGTCGCCCAGCCCGTCCGCGCCCGCCATCTCGGGCGGCGGCGGCACTTTTTCGATCAGCGTGATGAGGCCGTCGGCGGGCGCGACGACGAGGTCCTCGTCCTGCGGCGTGACGCGAGCCGGGTCGCGAAAGAAAGCGAAAACCCAGATGGTGAGCATGGCCATCAGCCAGCCGAGGATCTCCCAGCCGAGCGCGAACCACAGGACGAGCGTGATCGCGACGGCGATCAGGCCGAACTTGCGGCCCTCGGGATGGATGTCGGGCCATTGCCATTTGACGCCGCGGCCCTCGCGGTTGGAATAGGTGGGTAAGGACATGGGCCGATGCTTACGCGGCAGCTTGCCGGGTGACAATGGCTAAGGGGCGCTCGGCGAACGACGACCCGCCCCGGCTCGGCTAAGGCGCGGTTGAACATCGCCCCTGCTTTGCCTAAGGCGAGCGCCGAACGCGCCCGCCCGCGCGGCCATCATCCAGTTTCCAGCACGAAAGCTATTTTCATGAGCAAGATCAAGGTCAAGAATCCCGTCGTCGAACTCGATGGCGACGAAATGACGCGCATCATCTGGGAATGGATCCGCGAACGGCTGATCCTCCCCTATCTCGACATCGACCTCAAATATTACGACCTTTCGATCGAAAAGCGCGACGAAACCGACGATCAGATCACGGTCGACGCCGCCAACGCGATCCTCGAACACGGCGTCGGCGTCAAATGCGCGACGATCACCCCCGACGAACAGCGCGTCGAGGAATTCGGCCTCAAGAAAATGTGGCGTTCGCCCAACGGCACGATCCGCAACATCCTGGGCGGCGTCGTCTTTCGCGAACCGATCGTCATTTCGAACGTCCCGCGCCTCGTCCCCGGCTGGACGCATCCGATCGTCATCGGCCGCCACGCATTCGGCGACCAGTATCGCGCGACCGATTTCGTCGTGCCCGGCCCCGGCAAGCTGACGCTGACCTTCGAGGGCAGCGATGGCGCGAAGATCGAACGCGAAGTGTTCGATTTCCCCGGCGGCGGCGTCGCGATGGCGATGTACAATCTCGACGACAGCATCCGCGACTTCGCGCGCGCCAGCCTGAACTACGGGCTCAAGCGCGAATGGCCGGTTTACCTGTCGACCAAGAACACCATCCTCAAGGCTTATGACGGCCGCTTCAAGGACCTGTTCCAGGAAGTCTTCGACAATGAATTCAAGGACAAGTTCGACAAGGTGGGTATCGAATATCAGCATCGCCTGATCGACGACATGGTCGCCAGCGCGCTCAAATGGTCGGGCAAGTTCGTCTGGGCGTGCAAGAATTACGACGGCGATGTCCAGTCGGATACCGTCGCGCAGGGCTTCGGCTCGCTCGGCCTGATGACCAGCGTACTGATGACTCCCGACGGCCAGACGGTCGAATCCGAAGCCGCACACGGCACCGTCACGCGCCACTATCGCCAGCACCAGCAGGGCAAGGCGACATCGACCAACCCGATCGCCTCGATCTTCGCCTGGACCGGCGGGATCAAGCATCGCGGCACGATCGACGGGACGCCCGAGGTGACCAAATTCGCCGAGACGCTCGAACGCGTCTGCGTCGAAACGGTGGAGAGCGGCGCGATGACCAAGGATCTCGCGATCCTGATCGGGCCCGAGCAGCCGTGGATGACGACCGAACAGTTCTTCGAAGCGATCGTCGACAATCTCGAAACCGCGATGGCGGCGGGCTAACCGCACTCGATGCCCAACAACAGCACCAAGGCCCGGCTCGAAGTCCGGCAAGCGACGCTCGGCGATGTCAGCGGCATCGCCGCGCTGGTGCGGCGCGCTTATGACGACCTGCCCGCCTATACCTACGGCGAGATTCGCGGGCAGCTGAACAACTTCCCGCGCGGCTGCTTCGTCGCGATCCTCGACGACAAGGTGGTCGGCTATTGCGCCTCAATGCGGATCGCGGGCGGCATCGCGCTGGCGCCGCACAGCTGGGACGAAATCACCGGCAACGGCTTCGGTTCGCGCCACGATCCCACCGGCGACTGGCTCTACGGCTACGAAATGTGCGTCGATCCCAAGGTGCGCGGCACCCGCATCGGGCGACGCCTGTACGAGGAACGCCGCGCGCTCGCCGAGGACCTCGAGCTGACCGGGATCGTTTTCGGCGGTCGCATGCCCAATTACGCGCGCGCGCTGCGGCGCAAGGAAAAGCCCGCGAGCGTCGAGGACTATCTCGACCAGATCGTCGCGGGCAAGACGCACGATCCCGTCATCCGCTTTCAGCTCGCCAATGGCTTCGAGCCGATCGGCGTGCTCAAAAACTATCTGCCCGAGGACCGCAAGTCGCGCGGCCACGCCGCGCACATGGTCTGGCGCAATCCCTATGTCGATCGTGACGAGCCGGTCAAATTCCGCATCCCGCGCGGCGTCGAGGCGGTCCGCATCGCGACCTGCCAGCTGCAGGCGCGGGCCGTCGTCGATTACGACGACTTCATGAAGACGATCCGATATTTCGTCGATGTTGCAGCCGATTACGAGGCGGACTTCATCGTCTTTCCCGAACTGTTCACGCTCTCGCTGCTGTCGTTCGAGGAAAAGGAACTGTCGCCGATGGAGGCAATCGAGACGCTGAGCAAATACACGCCGCGCATCCGCAAGGAATTAAGCGAGATGGCGATGAAGTTCAACATCAACATCATCGGCGGATCGCACCCGACGCGCGCCGACGACAGCGATATCCAGAATGTCGCCTTCGTCTGCCTGCGCGACGGTTCGGTCCACGAGCAGGAAAAGATCCATCCGACGCCGAACGAGCGCTATTGGTGGAACATCAAGGGCGGCGACACGATCGACGCGATCCCCACCGACTGCGGCCCGATCGGCGTGCTCATCTGCTACGACAGCGAGTTTCCCGAACTCGCCCGCCGCCTCGTCGACGAAGGCGCGCGGATCATCTTCACGCCGTTCTGCACCGACAGCCGCCAGGGCTATCTGCGCGTACGCTATTGCTGCCAGGCGCGCGCGATCGAAAACCAGTGCTTCGTCGTCATGAGCGGCAATGTCGGCAACCTGCCCAACGTTGCCAATATGGACATCCAGTATGCGCAGAGCTGCATCCTGACGCCATGCGATTTCCCCTTCGCGCGCGACGGCATCGCCGCCGAGGCGACCGAGAATGTCGAGACGCTGACGATCAGCGACGTCAATCTCGCCGACCTGTCATGGGCGCGCGCCGAAGGCACCGTGCGCAACCTCGCCGACCGCCGCTTCGACCTCTATCAGATCAAATGGGACAGCCAGGTCGGCAAGGACCAGACCAAGGCCAAGCCGCGCACCGCGCCCATGGGGCCGCACACGCCCGGCGGAGGTTAAGCCGCAGAATCGGTCGCGATGTCGTCGCAGCTGTCGACGACCCGACCGGCGCGACGGTCTGCGCCCGCTTCGGTGGTGTCGACGCGCAGCGCAAAGGCGCCGTCGAAGATATCGTCGCCATCCTCGCAAAACCCTTCGAAAAACGAGTCGCTGAGATCGTTCGCATCGGCGCCGCCGCGCCAGGCTTCGGGGCCGTCGAGCACGAGGATGACGAGGTCGCCCTCGACCTCGACCTTGCGCAGCACGATATCGTCGTCGAATTTCTGGCCGACCATCGCTTTGAACGCATCGGCGATTGCCGAGACGTCGCCCGCCGAAGCCGGCGTCGCAGCGCATAAAAGCGCCGCCGCTACGGCCAATATACTGGTTTTCATGACTGCCGCCCTCCCCTTGCCATCGGCTCGATTTCTATCGCTTGGGGCGCTTTGTCAATCCGCGCTCGAGCGTCGTCGGCCGGCGTCGGGACTGGCTATCTTTTCGCGGCCGAACCCCAGGCCGACGATCCGCGCCGGGATGCGCTGCAGGATCGGCAGATGCTGCATCAGCCGCAGCGGCCAGGGCGGGCGCTGCGCCTTGGCCGCGCCCGCGAGCAGCGGTGCGATCAGCCGGTCCTGCGCCAATTTTTGCAGGCCCTGCATCCGCACCGTCGGCGTCCAGCGGCGCGTCTGAACCGCGGCGAGCAACGGATCGGGGTCGGCGCCCGCCGCGATCGGCCCGGCGAGGACGTTGGCCGTCGCCGCCGCGTCCTGAATGGCAAGATTGATACCGACGCCGCCGATCGGCGACATCGCGTGCGCGGCGTCGCCGATCGCGAGCAAGCCGGGGCGATGCCAGCGCGTCAGCCGGTCGAGCGCGACGCTGAGCAGCTTGATCTCGTCCCAGCTCGACAGCGAACGCAGTCCATTGGCAAGCTCTGGCGCTATGCCGGCCAGCTCTGCCTTGAAGGCATCGAGGCCCCGTTCGCGGACGCGCACCGCACTGCCCTTGGCAAAGACGAACGCCGCCTGCCAATAGTCGCGGCGGTCGATGAACACGGCGATGCGGCCGTTCTCGAATATGCCGAAGGTCCGATTGCCGTCTCCCGCGAGTTTGGGCACGCGAAACCAGAACACGTCCATCGGCGCGCCGATCTCGCGGAGCGGCAACGCCGCGGCAGCGCGCAGCACCGAGCGGCGGCCGTCGGCGGCGATGACGAGGTCGGCCGCAATCCGCCCCCCGTCCTTGAGCCTTACGCCGTCGACCCGGTCGCTCGCATCGGTCGTCACGCCGCTTGCCTCGCAATTCATCCGCAGCGTGAAATCGGGATAGCGCCCCGCCTCGTCGGCAAGAAAATCGAGCAGGTCCCATTGCGGCATCATCGCGATGAACGGCGCGGGCACATCGAGGTGGCGGAAATCGCCGACGGTGATGTCGGCGCCCATGATCCGCGCGCCGATCGTATCGACGCGATCATGCGGCAAGGCCAGCAGCCGGTCCAGCAGGCCGAGCTGGTCGAACAGTTCGAGCGTCGAGGGATGAACCGTGTCGCCGCGAAAGTCGCGCAGGAAGTCGCCATGCTTTTCAAGCACCGTCGTCGCGACCCCGGCGCGCGCGAACAGCAATCCCGCGAACAGGCCTGCAGGACCGCCGCCGACGATGCAAACTGTCGGTTGGGACGCCATAGCACTTGGCAAATAGCAGCGCGCATCCGTAAGGACCATCCATGACGCTCGACCTCGACAACCAATCGTTCAGCGACGCGCTCGTCATTCTCGGCGCGGCGGGGCTCGTCATCCCGCTGTTCGCCCGGTTTCGCGTCACGCCGGTGATCGGCTTCATCCTTGTCGGCCTGCTCGTCGGCCCGCACGGCCTCGGCAGCCTGACGGGAGACCATCCCTGGCTCTATTACGTCACGATCAGCGATGCCGAGGCGATCGAGCCGTTCGCCGAATTCGGCATCATCCTGCTGCTGTTCTCGATCGGGTTAGAACTGAGCTTCCGGCGGCTATGGTCGATGCGGCGGCTGGTGTTCGGCGTCGGCGCGGCCGAACTGATCGGCAGCGGCGTCGTCATCGCGGTCGGACTTGCCGCGATGGGCCAAGGGCTTGCCGGCGCGATCGGCCTTGGCCTCGCGCTCGCGCTGTCGTCGACCGCCTTGGTGCTGCCGATGTCGGGGACGAGCTCGCCGGTCGGCAAGGCTGCGTTTTCGATGTTGTTGTTCGAGGATGTCGCGATCGTGCCGATTATCTTCGCTTTGGGCGTGATGGCGCCCAATGCCAGCGCCGACGGGATCACCGGGCTGGGCGAGACGGTGCTGCGCGGCGGCATTGCGGTCGTCGGCCTGTACATCGGCGGCAAGTTCGCCATCCCGCGCATGTTCGCGCAGGCGGCACGGACCAAGAGCCCCGAAATCTTCCTCGCCGCCAGCCTGCTCGTCGTCATCGTGTCGAGCCTGGTCACGACCGCGGCGGGGCTGTCGCCGATCGTCGGCGCGCTGCTCGCGGGACTGCTCATCGCCGAATCGGCCTATTCGGACGAGGTCGAGGCAATGACCGCGCCGTTCAAGGGGCTGGCGCTCGGCGTCTTTCTCATCACCGTCGGGATGAACGTCGATCTCGCGGTCGTCGCCGCCAACTGGCAGGTACTCAGCCTCGCCATCGTCGCCGTCATCACCGTCAAGACGCTGGTCACGGCCTCGCTGCTGCGCCTCTCTGGCGCGCGGATCGGCACCGCCACCGAGGCCGGCCTGCTGATGTCGAGTCCGTCGGAAACGACGCTGATCGTGCTTGCAGCCGCCGCCCAGGCGCGGCTGATCATGCCCGAAACCGCGCAGTTCTGGGAAATCGTCACGGCGATCGGGCTGACGATTACGCCGATTCTCGCGCGCATCGGCCATGACATGTCGCGCCGGCTCGAATGGCGCGCCGGCGGCCTCGATGAACATCAGCCCGATGTCGCCGAAGGCCATGTCGTCATCATCGGTTTCGGCCGCATCGGCCACGTCATCGGCAATATGCTCGAACGGCACGGCAAGGCCTATCTCGCGGTCGAGGCCGACATCGATACCGTTACCGCCGCGCGGCGGGCACAATTGCCCGTCATGTTCGGCGACGTGTCACGCCCCGGCGTTCTCGAAAACGCCAATATCGACCAGGCGCGCGCAATCGTGCTGACGATGGACGATCCCGTCCAGCAAGAGCGCATCACGCGCCAGATTCGCGCCGAACATCCCGATATCCCGATCGTCTCGCGCGCGCGCGACGCCGATCATGCCGCGCTGCTCTATCGCGCCGGAGCGAGCGAGGCGGTGCCCGAAACGCTCGAAAGCTCGCTCCAGCTCGCCGAGGTGCTGCTCGTCGACCTCGGCATCGCGGTCGGCCCGGTCATCGCATCGATCCACGAACGCCGCGCCGAGATGCGCGCAGAAATCCGCGACAAGAGCGGTCTCGACCACGACCCGCGCCTGTCGTCGACGCGGCGGGTGCAGACCGCACCCGGCGACTAGCGCGATTCGGCCGCCGTGACCGGTCGGGCGGCGGTCGCGGCCGCCGTTGCGGCCTCGCGATCGTCATTCGCCGCTAAAACCGATGCCAGCGTGACACCCTCTGGCAGAACGACGAGCGAATAGCCGTCATTGGCGAGGTAGGTCTGCGCCAGCCGCTGGATATCGGCCGGGGTCGTCGACGTCGTATCGACGATATAGCTGCGCAGCACATCGACGCGGCGGGGATCGGTCGTCGCCCCTTCGAGCTCGTTCATGAAGAACACATTGCCCGACGAGGCGCGATAGATCAGCTCCTTGATCGGCGTCACCGCGCGATCGAGTTCGTCCGCCGCCACCGGCGCCGAGATCAACTCGCGCGCGATCGCACGCGCATGACGATAGAATGTGCCGATATCCTGCGGCTTGACCAGGCTCGCCGCCATCACCAGCCCGCCGCTCGCGAAATCGCGCGGCCAGTCGCTGCCGACCGAGGGGCTGTAGCTCGCCCCCTGATCCGCCCGCAGCCGGTCGAACAGGCGATCGTTGAAGATCGCAGCCAGCACGTCGAGCTGGCGCGCCTCGCGGATATTGTCGAGACCGCCCGCAGTTTTCCATACCATCACCGCGGCCGCCTGATTGGTATCGCCCGAATGGCGAAGCACCTGCGGCGTCGCCGACGTCGCCGGGAACGACACCGGCGCCGCCTCGCCCGGCTTCGGCTTGCGCTTCGCCAATGCGCCGAAGGTTTGCGCCAGAACCGCCTGTTCGTCGACCTTGGACAGGTCGCCGAACACGATCACTTCGATCGGTCCGCTCGCCAGCTCGCGCGACCAGAACGCGCGGAACCCCTCGGGAGTCAGCGCAGCGATCTGATCGCGGCTGGGTTCGGCGTAGCGCGCATCGGCCGGACGCAGCGCGGCGTAAAGCTCTCGGTCGAGCACCGCCGAGGGCGAACCGGAGGACGAATCATAGGCCGACAAACGCACCGCCCTCGCGCGACGCACCGGGGCGGGATCCCAACCCGGATTCTTCAGCTTGCTCGCGATCAGGCGCAACTGATCGGCGAAATCGCGCGAATTGGTCTCGGCCTCGAACCGGTAGGCCGATTCGTCGATGCCGAAATCGAGACCGATCAGACGCCCCGCGGTCATCGCTTCGATATCGCGCATGGCGAACTTTCCGATCCCGCTCTCGGCGAGCGCAAACGGCCCGGTCCACAACAGGTTGGGCTGCGTCGGCGAGAGGCCGCGGCGACCGCCGCCGAAGCGGACGCGAATGCGAATCTTGTCGGGCTCGACGTCGTTGTCGAGCAAGAGCGCGGTCACCCCGTTCGACAGCGTCAGTTTCTGCAATTCGAGTGCCGGGTCGGCTTCGACCGAGACCACCGTGCCCGGTTTGCCGAGCGGCGGCAGATCGTCGATCGCGACCTTGCTGTCGACGACACGCGCACTAGCGTCGCCCGGCACCGCGACCGTCGCGAGCTCAGCGAGCGCCTGCTCGGCATCGGCGGCGGGCGCGCTCGGCAATGTGGCGAAGGCGCGGACGACCATAGCCGAAAACAGCTTGCGGGTGGTTTTCAGCATCTGTTCGGGCGTGGCGAGCGGGCGGCTCGACCGGAACATTTCGCGATGGTGGACGGGATCGGATACCGTCTCGCCGATGTCGATCGCATCCATCAAATCGTCGACCAGGTCGCTGCCCGGCTGATTCTGGGCATTCTCGACCTCGCGCGTCATCACGACATCCATCTCGTCGTAAACGCGATCGATTTCCGCCTGGCTCGGCGGCGAGGCCAGCGCATCGGCAATCACGCCGCGCACGTCGGTCAGCGCCTTTTTCCAGTCGTCGACCGGGACGAGCGTAACGCCCGTCAGGATCGCCGAGCGGCTGATCTTGTCTTCGCCGACCTGCGCGACGACGTAGCTGCCACCGCTTCGCGCCCGCTCCTCAAGCCGCCGGTTGATGATCTGCGTCGCCAGAAAATCATGATAGAGCGACTGGGTATAGGCCACGCTGTCGCGAACCGGTCGCCATGGGCGCAGATACGACAGCGTCACGAGAGCCGGCTGCGTCGGCTCGTAGACGATCTTGGCCACGGGCAGGCCGGAGCGGGGATCGCCGAAATCGGGAACCGGCGCCAGGTCGCCGGTCGCCTTGAGTCGCCCGAAATGCTTTTCGATCAGCGCGGCGAAAGTCGACGGATCGCCGTCGCCGGCGATCGCGATGACGATATTGTCGGGTCGGTACCAGCGGTCGTGAAACGCCGCCAAGCCACCGGCGGTGGCGGCATTAAGGCTGGCCTCGGTGCCGATCGGCAAACGCTTGGCAAGCAACTGGCCGGCAAATGCGTGTTCGCGCATCGCATCGGCGACGCGCGCCTGCGGTCCGGCGCCCTCGCGCAATTCGGACAGGACCACGCCGCGTTCGCTGGCGACCGTCGCCTGGTCGAGATTGGGCGCTTCCATCATCCCCGCCACCACCGTCATCGCTTCTTCGAGCGCGGCCGGCGTGGCGCTAGGCAGATCGAGCTGATAGACGGTCGAAGTGGGGCTGGTCGCGGCGTTGGTGTCGCTCCCGAATGCGACGCCCAGCCGCTGCCACACGCGCTTCATCTCGCCATCGTCGAGGTAGCGCGATCCGCGAAAGGTGAGGTGCTCGATAAAATGCGCGAAACCGCGCTCGGCATCGGTCTCCATCAGCGAACCGGCGCCCACGCGGACGCGAATCGAAACCTGTCCCGGCGGCGCGCCATTGTTGCGCACGGCATAGCGCAAACCGTTTTCGAGCGTCCCGAACTGCCAGCCCAGGTCGCGCGGAATGTCGCTGGTGCCGTAAAGCCAGTCATCGGGGTCGACCGTCGGCGCGACGACCGCTTCGTCCGCATAAGCGATCGGGACGCACGTCAGCGGGGCGACGAAAGCCGCGGCGAGGAATGGCAGGGCGTAATGGCGAAAGCGGGGGCATGGGGTCATGTCCGCGCTATACCGGCGAGTGCCTGTCGTTGCGATGAATTTCGACGCGGCGGTCGGGAAGGAAACCGTCCTGCGTTCGTCACGGCGATGCGCAAAAAAAAAGCCCCCGACCAGCGGGGGCTTTTTCAATTCAATCAGGCAACCGGCTCAGGGGCTGGTCGGCGTATCGTCGTTGCCGTCGGCAGCGATGATGATCGCGGCGATGATGGCGGCCAGGGCAAGCAGGCCGATCACGTACGTACCAGCGCTACGTGCCTGGTTGGCATCGGTCATTTCAGCATCGGCGCGCGCCATATCGAACTGGCCGGCGCCCACAGCCGGCTGTGCAGCCGAAGCGATGACCGGAGTCGCGGTCAGTGCGACAGCAGCAGCGATCAACGATGTTTTCTTCAAAATCTTCATATTAGTTCTCCATATCACTGGCTCTTAGACCGAATCTTGCGCCCAGCCCAAACTGAAATTGTTTCTCTCGAAGCTAGGTACCGATTTGGAAAGCGTACCGCAACCCCATATCCTGAAAAACTTGCCTAGCCCCAAAGACTAAGCCTGTACTGTTGCAAATGGACCACGTCGGGAAAGGTTCCATAAAACCGCGCCTTAATCGTCGAAAATACCGTCGCATCCAAATCTTACGATTTGGTCAATAGATCGGCGACGGGTCCCGTCCGCCCGCGATCGCGATCCGATCAACCGCGCCTGACGGCGCCGAGCGCAACGCGCGTGACGGGATAGCCCTGCCCGCGGGCAATGCACAGCCATTCGCCCTGATCGTCGCGCTCGATCCACGGCGTGATCGTCGTCATCGCGCGCGCTGCGGCGTCGGCAACGGCATCTTCGTGCGAGCGATATTGGGCAAGCCGTTCAAGGTTGCGCAGGGTGGGAAAGATCGCATCGTGGCGTCCGTCCGAAATGGCGGACAGCATGGTCGCGGCCGGCGTCCAGAATGCCGACGCCGCCTCGGTCCCGTCGGGCGAAACCATGTCGCCCGCCCCTTCGAGCGAGGCGACATAGAAGCGCGTATCGAACGCCCGCTTTTCGCGAAAGCGCGGGTCCCAGCGAGCGAACGGCGTCAATCGCGACAGGTCCAGGTCGGCCCCTTCACGCGCCAGCACGCTGGCGAACGGTTCGCCGCCCGCCAATGCCTCGCGCCAGTCCTCGCGGACCGCGTCGCGCGCCGAGGCGACCGCGACCGCGAGACCGGTTTCCTCAATCGTCTCTCGAATCGCGGCGACGCGCGCGCCCGCATCATCGGCGTCCAGCTGCGGCGACAGCCGCCGCCCCAGCAAGACGTCGGCGGCGTCGACCCGGCCACCGGGAAACACCACCGCGCCAGGGGCAAACCGCATCGCGGCCGTGCGCTCGACGAACAACAGGTTCGGATCCGCCCCGCTGTCGCCGGCCCCGAAAACGATCAGCGTCGCCGCCGCGATCCCGGGCTTTTGGGGATCGACCTCGAACAGGCTGCCTGCTTCTGGCGGCGGGGGCGGAGTTGAGCTCATCGTGCGATGCTAGCCGCTGGCGGCGCGGCTGTCATCGCGCCAACGAGCTTTGCGAAGGTTTCGCGGGGACGGAAAATCCCGTAGCTCCCGGCGGAAGCGCCATTGCGCCAGCGTCGAAACGGAGTCATCGCGAGTCGGGCGTCGGGCGGGACTTCCCGCCGAGGCTCGCGTCAGGAGCGAGACTGGTGGAGCCGAGGGGAATCGAACCCCTGACCTCGTCATTGCGAACGACGCGCTCTCCCAACTGAGCTACGGCCCCGTGAGGCGTCGCTATAGGCACGACGATGTGGCCGCGCAATGTCCTTTTCGGTGAAAATCGGCACGATTTGTCCGAATCGCGACGCCCCCCTTTCCGGCGCCGGCCAAAGTCACTAGGTTGCGAATTGAAACCAAACAGGAGGAATATATCATGCCCCGCGCCTGGCACCTCGCTTCGCGTCCCGACGGGATGCCGACCAACGCCAATTTCGAGCTCAAGGAGCCGGGCGACGCCCCGCTCGGCGACAACCAGCTACGCGTCGTCAATCGCTGGCTGTCGGTCGATCCCTATATGCGCGGGCGGATGAACGACGTGAAAAGCTATGTCCCTCCGTTCCAGGTCGGCGAACCGATGACCGGCGGCGCGATCGGCGAAGTCGTCGAAAGCAGGCTGGCGGGTTTCGAGGCAGGCGACCTCATCCTCCATATGGCGGGCTGGCGCGAAGGCGGCGTGATCGGCGCCGAATCGATGCCGCACAAGCTGCCCAAATCGATGCTCGACACGGGTATCAGCCCGCAGACCTTTCTCCACAATCTCGGCCTGACCGGCGCGACCGCGTGGTTCGGCCTGCTCAAGGTCGCCGAGGCCAAGGAAGGCGAAACGGTCTTCGTCTCGGCCGCGGGCGGCGCGGTGGGATCGGCGGTGGTGCAGATCGCCAAGGCCAAGGGCATGACCGTGATCGGTTCGGCCGGCGGCGCCGACAAATGCGCCTGGGTCGAGGAGATCGGCGCCGACGCCTGCGTCGATTACAAGGCCGGCAGCCTGCTCAAGCAGCTATCGGCAGCAGCACCCAAGGGGATCGACGTCTATTTCGACAATGTCGGCGGCGACCATCTCGACGCCGCCTTCGCGCTCGCCCGCGATTACGCGCGCTTTGCGATCTGCGGCATGATCGACGTCTACAACAACGGCAAGCCGCAGGAACTGAAATACATCGTCCGCACGATCCCCGCGCGGATCCGGATGCAGGGCTTCATCTACACCGACTATCTGGCGCAGATGGACCATTTCTACGCCGACATGGGCGAACTCATCGCGAGCGGCAAAGTCCAGGCCCGCGAGACCGTGCGCGACGGCATCGAAGCGGCGCCCGACGCCTTTCTCGGCCTGTTCTCGGGCGAGAACACCGGCAAGATGCTGGTCAAGCTCTGAACGGGACTGCGCCTCATGTGGTCGCGGTGGCGCTGCGCCGCGGCCACCATTTCTCGAAGGCCGCGGCGTTCGAGATCGATCTGCTCGCGGGGCTCGGCGTTGCCGGCGACGGCCATTGCGGCGCGCGCGTCAAGCACCGCTCGCGGGCGCGTTACAATCCCGGCCTGGTCAATCTGCGCCAGGTCCATTTGATCGCCAGCGAGCTGCTCGACGAGCTGCGGGCGGCCGGCTTCGACCTGGCGCCCGGCGATATCGGAGAGAATGTGACGACGCGCGGGATCGACCTGATCGCGCTGCCGCTGGGCACGCGGCTACGGCTCGGCCCCGACGCGATCGTCGAGATCACCGGCCTGCGCAATCCGTGCATCCAGATGGACCGGTTCATGCCCGGGCTGATGGCGGCGACGCTCGATCGCGACGCCGATGGCGCGCTGGTCCGCAAGGCCGGGGTGATGAGCGTGGTGATCGAACCGGGGCGCGTTCAGCCGGGCGACGCCATCGCGATCGCGCTGCCCGACGAGCCGCATCGGGCTCTGGAGCCCGTCTGACATCCGCCTCAGGCGTCGAGCTTGATGCCCAAAAAGCCGGGAACGGGACCGTTCCAGTCGCCATCGGCGCTCGTGGCGTCGACCTGCTTGTGCGGCGCCGCGTCTTCGACACGAGCGGGCTTCGCGGCCTTTGGCTTGCGCTCGGCCCTGGCGGGTTCGGCAGTCCTGGCCGAGGCGTCTTCGCGCGGCGCGTCAGCGATGTCGGCCTTTGCCGGCGGATCGGCGCGCTCAACCGGGGCGGGTCGCGGTGCGGACGATTCGCGCCTCCCGCCACGCGAACGGCGCCTGGCTGTCGGCGCGTCGTCGGTGTCGCGCTTGGCGGGCTCGGGTGCGTCGGCCTCGGCTTCCGGGACGGCGTCAGCGGCTGCAGCGCCCTCGACCGGCGCATTGCTCGTGCCGCCGTCGCCTTCGCCGAGATAGTCGACCTTGTAGCCGACCAGCTTCTGGATGTTGTCGATCGCCTCTTCGTCGGCGGGCGTGACGAAGGTGTAGGCGACGCCGCTCGCCCCTGCCCGGCCGGTCCGGCCGATGCGGTGGACGTAATCGTCGGGATGCCACGGCGCGTCATAGTTGAAGACGTGGCTGACGCCCTTGATGTCGAGGCCGCGCGCGGCGACGTCGGAGGCGACCAGCAGGTTGATCGCGCCCGACTTGAACGCGTCGAGTTCGGCGATCCGCGTTCCCTGGTCGATGTCGCCGTGGATTTCGCCCGACTTGAAGCCCGACTGTTTCAGGCTCTTGTTGAGGTCGCGAACGGTCGTCTTGCGGTTGCAGAAGATGATCGCGGTCGAGACCTTTTCGGCCTTGAGCAGCTTGATCAGCGTCTCGCGCTTGCCCCGCGCCGACGTTTTGATCAGCCGCTGGGTGATGTTGACGTTCGCCGTCGCGGGGCGTGCGACCTCGATATATTTGGGATTGGTCAGGAACTTGTCGGCCAGTTTCTTGATCGGCGGCGGCATCGTTGCAGAGAACAACAGCGTCTGCCGATTGGCCGGCAGTTTGGTGCAGATGCTTTCGATGTCGGGAATGAAGCCCATGTCGAGCATCCGGTCGGCCTCGTCGATGACGAGCAGGCTGCAGCCGTTGAGCATGATCTTGCCGCGCTCGAACAGGTCCATCAGCCGGCCCGGCGTGGCGATCAGGACGTCGACGCCCTTTTCGAGCGCCTTGATCTGGTCGCCCATCGATACGCCGCCGATGAGCAGCGCCATCGAGAGCTTGTGGTATTTGCCGTATTTCTCGAAATTCTCGGCGACCTGCGCCGCGAGTTCGCGCGTCGGCTCGAGGATCAGGCTGCGCGGCATGCGTGCGCGGCTGCGCCCCTCGGCGAGGATATCGATCATCGGCAGGACGAACGAGGCGGTCTTGCCCGTGCCCGTCTGGGCGATGCCGATAATGTCCTTCATCATCAGCACCGGCGAGATCGCCTGCTGCTGGATCGGCGTCGGCGTGTCGTACCCCGCCTCGGTTACGGCGCGGAGGGTTTCGTCGGACAGGCCAAGATCGGCAAATTTCATCGAGATAGGACAGTTCTTTCTGGTGGGATCGGACGGCGCCATCGCGGCGACGAGCAACGGTTCGGGTCACCGTCACGGACAAGCGGCGGCCTTGTCGCCACAGCGCGCGAATGTCAAGGAAATCGCGGCAGTCCGACGATTCAGTCGCGGATCGCGACGGGTACCATCAGGCGAAACTTCTCGATCGCGCAGCGCGCGCCCGACCGCGCCTGGATGACGTCGCGCCCCGCGCAGATCATGCCGTCCTCGTTGCGATCGATGTAAAAACCCGAATAGAAATCGAGCGTCCGGCAACTCTCGTCGAGCCGCGCGCGCAGGCGCTGGCGTTCGGAGGTCAGCAGGTCGATCGAATCGTCGCGCGTCACCTGGACGCCGCGCAGGCTCTGGATCGGCAGGCAGCGCGGAGCCTTTTTCTCGCGCCAGACGATCGTCGGACTGGGCGCATCGCCATTCGCCGACGGGCTGGCGGGGCGAAAGCTGCTGGCGCGCGAGCGCGCGGGAATGCGGATGATCACGCGCTGTTCGACGATGACCTGGCGCCAGCGCAGGCGATCGTCGGGAAGCGGCGCCCCCGTGGCGACCGCCACCGGATCGTCCCGCCCGTCGACGATCGGAGCGGGCTCGCTCGCCGCGTTTGCGGCGACCATGGTGAGCGGGAGGGCGAGCAGGATCGACAGCGAACGGGACTCCGGAAATTTGCAAGGCGGCCCGAAGCGATGACCGCGCCTGACAGCTAATACCCGATCCCGGCTAGGTGCAAGCGATTGAACGTCGCATGAACTCGTCGGTCCTCGCCGCCGTCCCGCCATCGGTCCGATCGAGTCGCGGGGCTTGCGTGGCGGTCCAACCCCCAATAAAGCGGCACGCTTACAACGATGGCAACCGCCTGACCCCCCAATTCCGAACCCTATTGTCGAAACCCTGCAATTTTCTGGAGTCCTATTCATGGCCAAGGCGCCTAACGCTCAGCTTCCGATGTTTTACAAAGATCTATTGCCCATTTCGAGCAAGGATCATGCCCAGTGGAAGGCGCGCCAGGTCGACCATGCCAAGTTCGTCGACGGCCAGAACGCGATTCCCCTGACGTCGGACGAATTCGCGCAGGCTTCGCGTTTTTACCCGATCGTGTTTTCGACCGGCGAGACGCCGGTCCCCCTGGCCCTGATGGGGCTCAACGAAGGCGTCAACACCGCGATCGACGACGACGGCAAGCTGCGCGGCCCGGTCTATGTGCCCGCCTATATCCGTCGCTATCCCTTCCTGCTCGCGCGCCTCAATCCCGATGCCGAGGAAATGTCGTTGTGTTTCGACCCCACGTCGGAAGTCGTCGGCAAGTTCAAGGACGGCGAGGCCCTGTTCGAAAAGGGCGAGCCGAGCGAAACGCTCAAGCAGGTCATGCAGTTCTGTGAACAGTTCGAACAGGCCGGCGCGCGCACCCAGGCATTCATGAAGGAGCTCGCCGAGCTCGACCTGCTGATGGAAGGCGAAGTCTCGATCCAGCCCCCGGGCAGCGATAAGCCGTTCGTCTATCGCGGCTTCCAGATGGTCGACGAGACCAAGCTGCGCGACCTGCGCGGCGACACGCTGCGCAAGATTTCGCAGAACGGCATGCTGCCGCTGCTTTACGCGCACCTGTTCTCGTTGCAGCTGATGCGCGACATTTTCGGCCAGCAGGTCGCCCAGGGCAAGATGCCGCAGGTGACCGAAGCGCCCCAGCCCGAAGGCGTCTGACGATATGGCGATCACCGGCTCGACGACCACCAGTCCTCGCTACTCGAAAGTGGCGGCATGGTTTCACTGGGTCATCGCGGCGCTGGTGATCGCCAATATCCTGATCGTCGAACTGACCGAAGACGCCGCGCGCGCGGTCCGCGGCGAATGGATCGGAACCCACAAGGCGGTCGGGATCACCATCCTCGTCCTGACCCTCGGTCGCCTCGCCTGGCGCATCGGCCACCGCACGCCGCCGCAACCGGCGACGATGAAGCGCTGGGAAGTCGTGCTCAGCAAGTCGCTCCACGCCTTGTTCTATTTCCTGCTGCTGGCGCTGCCGATCTCTGGATGGATATTCACGTCGACGCATGGTCGCGCGATCGACTGGTTCGGACTGTTCCCGATCCCGGCCCTGCCCGTCGGCGACAGCGAAAGCCTTCACGAGACGGTCGAAGGCGTTCACAAGCTGATGGGCAGCGCGATGCTGTATCTGGGCGTGTTGCACATTCTCGCCGCGCTCAAGCATCAGTTCTACGACCGCGACGGGCTGATCGGGCGAATGAACCCGTTCGCGCGGTAACGCTTGCCCGCCGCGACGCGGCGCATCCTTGAATCGCCCGACCCCCGCACCTAAATAGGAGTTGTGCAGCGCCGGTCCCCCCTTTTCCGGGGCTGCATGGATACCCTTCCACGGAAGGGTTCTCCTCCCTGGACCCTAGCCACCTCGTGCATTGTACGAGGTGGTTTTTTATTGGCTATTCGGCCGCCTCGGCAGGCGGCAACGCAACCGCGCGCATTGTGGCTGCGGCGGTGTCGGCCAGTTGCTTTACCAGTGCGGAGATCGCCGCAACGCCCTCGGATCGGGGGTGGCCGTTGCGGTCGAGATAAAGGTCGCGGGCGATTTCGACCTGGACGCCATGAATCCCCCTCGCGGGATCGGCATGGCGATGGACGCCATGGCCGCCGGCATAGGGATGGTTGCGCACGCAGCTCAAGCCGGCGGCGCGCGCCACTGCCGCCAGCCGGTCCGCAATCTGCGCGCTCGTCGTCGTCGCCTTGCGATCGCCGAGCACGAGATCGGCCGAGCGCGGCCAGCCGCGCCCGGCATGGCGCGGCATCGAATGGATATCGACCAGCATCGCCGCACCGAACCGGGCGCGACGAACCTCCAGCGCATCGGCGATGGCGCGGTGATAGGGCGCATGGATGCGAGCGATCCGTCG